>OKXB01000032.1_pt1 | contig 159641 bp, 146 predicted proteins | sample 1601731 | NCBI WGS metagenome assembly OKXB01 (sample SAMN04414077, study PRJEB24778) | human gut metagenome | material: faecal | host: Homo sapiens
TTTTATTATACCTCTTTTCTACTTTTTTTCTTTTGATTCTTAAGTTCGGGCATTGTGGACCGAGTCCCGGAAACAACGAAAGTGCAGGAAAAAGAAAGAGTTGCCATATAACCAAAGGAAATCCTTACTTGAAAAATATGCTCTGTGAAATTGCTTGGGTTATTGCCGGAAAGAGAAATGCATATCTTGCCAATTGGTACTGGCGTTTAAAAAGTCAAAAAGGTGCTAAACGCGCCACCATCGCTCTTGCTAGAAAAATTCTCACCGTTATTTTTAACATGCTAAAAAATCTTGTCCCCTACGATGATCCTACCTACGAAACCTTAAGACTAAAGTATCAGAAAAGAAAGACTGAACGCTTTATTGGTGAGCTTACTAAGCTTGGATATCAAATTGTTGCTCCATGTTAAATATAATTTTTTGCAGACTTTTAAAAGGCAGGTTTTGCTTGCCTTTTTTCCTGCTGAGATTCACTTTCATGAGGTGTTGAAAACCTATTTGTCAAGGTGCAGTTGCTACTTTTTATTTTCGTAGCAAAGATCGCTAGTTATTTTGTCACACCTTTGTGCACAGCCATTGCATCATTTTTTAATAGAAAAATATAATTTTGAAGTATTGCGAAAAATCATTATGAAGAAATTTATTCCTATTATGTTATCATTAGTTCTTTTACTGGGACTATTTGTAAGCGCTTCATTTGCAGAGGAAATTCAACCTGTGAACTATTCAAAAGCTTCTAATGTACAACTTAATCGACCTTAAGAAGTATATTTAAATGTAAACAAAAGCTAATTCAAAAATACGAAAACATGATAAACGAAGAATCTGAACGTTACAAGATAAAGAAATCTTTTATGAAAATGTTAAAGGTACTTGTTGGTTGTAAAATTTTTAAACAAGGGTTCTAAACAAATACGGTTCCTGGTACTTTCTCTAATATTTAGACTCTTATTATAAAATAGGAAACACATTCAACAATTTCAAAGAGTTTTATTACAATTCAACTAATTTTCACAGTACATATTTAAATAACACAATGCAAAAAAGTTTAAAGGTTATAAAGTCGGTATTAAAATTTGATAACGTCAGTTTTCTTATAAGTTATAAAAAGCTGTTAAAAGTTATTAGTGAATGGAGGAATTGTAGGAGTAGGGGGACACTATAAGTCTCACGTACATAGCTTCTAAATAGGGCCTTAATAAATTAAGCAACAAGCACCGGTTTTCCTTCAGTGCTTACTCTTATCTAACTGAGAGCATTTGTTGAAATAGAAAAATAAATCTACAGCAGAGGTTATAAGGAAATTCAAAATAGAAGTGGCAGAAGCTTTAATCACACATTTAACACAAATGCAAGACAAAGACCTCCGTTAGCTCGAATGGAGACCTTTTTACTTTTTATTCTTTTATTTTTTTGAAGTAATTTATTAATGGTTCTTCGTAATTTAGTGATAAATTAGCATTGTCAAACTTTAAACCGGATTTCATAACTTTTGGGTCTATGTCAATAGAAAGCAAAAGCAACTTATTATTAAGCCACTTTTTATCTTTCACTTGCTGATAAAGTTCCCTACGAATAGCATTTACAAAGGCTTTTTTCTGTTCTTTGGTTAAAACAGTAACTATTCTATCCCCCAAAATCAACTTTCTAATAGACTCAAGTATGCCTTCATTGAATTTTCTTTCGTTTTATCACCAAACAATGTATCTTTAGCATTTCCAAATAGACCTTTATCCGGTTCTTTTGGCTTTTTTATTCCAAACATCCTATCTTTAATTCAGATAAATCCTTTAGTAAAAGTTCCCGTTATCTCTCCAATTGGCTCAATAATATTATCATGTGCAATGTAAATGATTTTTCCTATTATTAGGGTGCCAACCGTTGCCAAAATTGTTGTAGCAGGTGCAAGATATGTAAAAGCTCCCAATACGCCAGTAGACCCAACACCAATCAAAATTTTTTCTAATAGAGGTATCCAAAAAGCTTCTTCTTTTTCAGCCTCAGCTGTTTTTTCTAAATTCCTCAAGAAAGCATCAAATTCTTCTGTGCCGTCATAACGTATCAAATTTTTTATGCATGAGGCTTTACCATTTTTGCATGGCCCAACGCACCAACTATTAAGCCTCAGATCAAAATCTTTTATGCAATTATGCTCCATATCAATCTCAGCAAACACCGTTAAATGAGAAAAAGACACTAAAAAGCAAAAGGTCATTAACATAGATAAAAATTTCTCTTGCAAAAATTTCTGTATGTGCGATAATATTGTATAGCGCATTTTTACCTTGAATTTTCGGAGGCTTTATAATGAAAAATACCTGTTCAATCGTTTTAGCCGCAGGTGAAGGAACTCGGATGAAATCGAATATGCCCAAGGTTCTTTCAAAAGTTTTGTTTCGCCCGATGCTAAAATGGGTATTAAACGCCCTGAACAGCGCGGATATTTCAACTGTTTGCGTTGTTACCGGGTTCAAAAGCGATGTAGTTATTGATTATTTAAATCCACTTTCTTTGCCTTACAAGACTGTGATTCAAAACGAGCGAAAAGGCACGGCTCATGCGGTTCTAACGGCAAAAGAATTTCTTTTAGAGAATATTGACAATGACGTTCTTGTGCTTAATGGTGACTCACCGTTTATCGACAGCGACACTATAAAAAGTGCCTACGCTCTTCACAAAAGCCAAAATAACGCCGCAACGGTGATTTCTGCCAGAATAAAAAATCCTTTCGGTTACGGAAGAATTATTCGCACTAGTCACACCGGCACTTTGGCCGCTATCGTCGAACAAAAAGACGCTGACGAAAAAATTCAAAAAATTAATGAAGTCAACTCTGGCGCCTATTGGTTTAATATTCGCTCACTTTTGGAAGTTTTACACAGCATCAAAAATAACAATTCTCAAGGAGAATTTTATCTGCCAGACGCTATAGGGTTACTACTTTCACGAGGTTTTAACGTTAATGCTTATATTTCTCAATCAGAAAATACCGTTCTCGGCGCCAACAATCCAATTCAGTTGAATGAACTCAATAATATCGCTCGAAATCAGATTTTAAAAAAATTGATGATGAATGGCGTAGACATTCCTTGCACAGACAGCATTATCATTACTGATGAAGTTAAAATTGGGCAAAATACCTGCATTCTCCCTGGCACCGTCATTACTGGAAAAACCATCATTGGCACAAACTGTTCCATTGGTCCTAACGCTCACATTGAAAACTGTCTAATTGGAAATAATATTTCTCTTCGAGCCGTTGACTGTGCCCATTCTCGCATTCTCTCTGACGTTTCAATCAGACCATTTTCTGTTATAAAAAACGATAAATTGGTATAATTTCACAAAATTATACTTTTTGTAATACAAAATAGAACTGGGGAGACAAATTATGAATTTTCATGGTAAAGGCATCAAAATTTTTGCAGGAAATTCGAATCCAACAGTGGCAAAACACATCGCAGACGCTTTAAAAATGCCTCTTGGTAAGGTGGATGTAAAAACTTTCAGCGATGGAGAAATTTCTGTTTCACTAAACGAATCAGTTCGCGGCTCGGACTGCTTTATTGTTCAATCGACTTGTAATCCTGTCAACCAAAATTTGATGGAATTACTTATAATGATTGATGCAATGAAACGAGCTTCTGCTGCCCGAATCACCGCGGTTATCCCGTATTTTGGATATGCTCGTCAAGACAGAAAAGCTAAGGCTCGAGATCCAATTTCTGCAAAACTTGTGGCCGATTTAATTACGACTGCCGGCGCAGACCGCGTACTTACCATGGATCTCCACGCTCCCCAAATTCAAGGATTTTTCAACATTCCCGTTGATCACCTTGTTGGAGGTCGGTTATTGGCATCTTTTTTGAAAAATAAAGTCAAAAATTATACCGATGAGTACATTGTTGTTTCTCCTGATTTGGGCTCTGTAACGCGCGTTAGGGCTTTCGCTTCAAAACTTTCGCTCCCGATTGCTATCATCGATAAACGCCGTCAACGCGCAAATGTCTCGGAAGTGATGAACATTATTGGTGACGTGAAAAATAAAAATGTTATACTCGTCGACGATATGATCGACACTGCTGGAACTTTATGCAATGCCGCTTCTGCCGTCATTGAAAAGGGCGAAGCCAATGCAGTTTTGGCGTGTGCAACTCATGCAGTTTTGTCTGGACCTGCCATCGAGCGCATCAAAAATAGTTCTATTAAAGAATTATTTTTGCTAGATACCATTCCGATTCCAAAAGAAAAATTCATCAATAAATTTAACGTTTTATCGGTTGCATCACTGTTTGCGGAAGCCATAGAGCGAATTTACGAGGACGTTCCTGTTTCATCCATGTTCAATTAAATTTTCGGACAAGTCCATATTTTATTCCGGCGGGGTATAAAAATATCCCGTCATTTAGTTATTTTTCGAAAAAGAGGTGCAAAATCATGTTTAATTTATTTCAAAAATCGAAAATAAATTTTATGGTCGTAGGGCTTGGAAACCCTGGTGACAAATATAGAAACACTCGGCACAACGCTGGTTTTATGGCTATTGACTACATTCTAAAAGAGAAAAATATCCACTCAAAAAAAGTAAAGCATCATGCAGAAATTTTTGAAACTACAATCGCACAAAAACGTGTACTATTAGTAAAGCCTTTAACCTATATGAATTTGAGTGGCGATGCCGTCGAGGAAATTTCGAGTTACTATAAAATTCCATGCGAGAACATCATCATAGTCGTAGACGATATTTCTTTGCCCGCAGGTAAATTAAGAATTCGCCGAAAAGGCAGCGCTGGCGGTCATAACGGACTAAAAGATATCATTTTCAAAATTGGAACTGACACTTTTCCTCGCATAAAAATTGGAGTCAACCCAAAGCCCAATAACTGGATTTTAGCCGATTGGGTTTTGTCAAAATTCTCCAACGACGAACTCAAAAAAATCGATTCATCAATAAAAAATACTTATCAAGCACTTGAGTTGATAATCAGCGATAAAATCGACAGTGCAATGAATAAATTTAATTCTTGAGAGGCGAAAGTATGGCATTTCTTGATGAAATATTATTAAAGTCAAACGATTTCAAAATTATACTTAATGAAATATTCGAAGCAAAAAATACAATTAGTATCTCAAATTTAGCTGACATTCATAAAGCCCACTTTGCTCATTCAATCACAAAAATCAAAAAAATTCCTGCACTTTTAATAGTCCCGAATGAAAATGTCGCGCAAAAAATGGTATCAGATTTGAACTTCATGGGCAGCAAAGCGAATTTTTATCCATCGCGTGACTTTAATTTTTATAATATAAATGGTCAATCTAAAGAATTTGAACATCAACGAATCGCGGTTCTAAGCCAAATTTTCCATAATGAACTCGACATCGTTGTTTCTACTATAGATGCAATAATGCAGTTTACAATGCCAAAAACGACGTTTCAATCTTGTAAATTCAAATTAACTTCAGGCATGAATATTTCCCCAAAAGAAATTAATCAAAAGTTAATAAAAAGTGGTTATGAACGCTATGAACAAGTCGATGGAGTGGGGCAGTTTTCTTTACGAGGAGGAATATTAGATGTATTTTCAACCAATAGTAATAATCCTATTAGGGTCGAATTTTGGGGCGATACAATAGATTCCATAAGCTATTTTGATATATCAACCCAGCGTCGAACTGAAACTATTCAATCCATAGAAATAGTCCCTGTGCGTGAGGTAATTTTAAACTCCCCGGAAAAACTTTTAGCTAAAATTCAGCAGCTAAAAGATAAATTATCTTTAAAAATGCCTCATTCTAAAGCTGTAGAAATTTTAAATACAGAAATCGACCAACTCAAAAACACCGGCAATATCGGCTCGAGAGACAAATTCATAAGCCTTATTTATGAAAATCCTAACACACTATTGGACTATCTTCCTAAAAACACGATAACTTTCATATGTGAACAAGCTCAAGTTAATGATCGGCTAAAAACTCAACAAGAAAAATGGGTTGATGACTTTACTTTATATTTAGAAGATGGAATTTTATGCAAAGAACTAAGCTCTTATCAACTCGATAAGAACGCCATTTTATCATTTTTATTAAATAAACAAGCAGTATATTTAGATTTATTTTTAACTCAAAGTTATTTCTCAAAAATAGACAAAAATATATCTTTTAATGCTCACCAAGTTCCAAGTTGGAATGGTAGTATATCACTATTAAAAGAAGATTTAAATTCATTTAACAAAAAACAAACTATCGTTATTTTAGCCGGCACTCAAAAAGCCACAGAACGCATTGTATTCGACTTAAGCGATATTTTTAACAATGTACAATTAGTAAATAATTTAAATAATATACAAACTGGAATTAAAAATATTGTTCCTGGTTCTCTTTCATCTGGTTTTGAATATCCAGAAATTAACTTTTCACTTATCACTCACAATCAAATCGAAAAATCGAAAAAAAATATTCAAAAAAAGAAAAATAAATCTAAAAACATATACAGCATTTCCGATCTAAATATTGGTGACTATGTTGTTCACAGTATGCATGGTATTGGCATTTTTAACGGCGTTCATAAGCTTGAAATTCAAAATGTGAAAAAAGATTATATAAAAATTTCTTATGCAAAAGGAGACACTCTTTATGTGCCTGTCACTCAGCTCGATTTGGTTGACAAATATATTGGGCCTGGCGCCGAAAGCCGCGTAAAACTTAATAAACTGGGCTCAAATGATTGGCAAAACTCTAAATCTAAGGCTAAAAAAGCTACGCAAAATATTGCAAAAGAGCTCATAAAACTGTACTCGGCGCGAATTCAAACAAAAGGACACGCCTTTTCTGAAGATAATGAGCTTCAACGAGATTTTGAGGCACAATTTGAATACGAGGAAACTCCTGACCAAATGAGGTGTATTGATGAAATAAAAGCTGATATGGAAAAATCTGTTCCAATGGACAGACTTTTGTGCGGCGATGTTGGCTTTGGAAAAACAGAAGTAGCTCTGCGTGCGGCATTTAAGTGCGTTTGCGACTCAAAACAATGCGCAATTTTAGTACCAACAACGATTCTCGCATGGCAACACTTCCAGACCATTTTGAAACGCTTTGAAGCCTTCCCAATTAGAATTGAACTGCTTTCACGATTTCGCACACCAAAGCAGCAAGAAGCTATTTTAAAACGGCTTAAACGAGGTGAAATCGACATAATCATTGGAACACATCGACTCGTGCAAAACGACGTTTCTTTTCACGATTTAGGCCTTGTAATCATCGACGAAGAACAAAGATTTGGTGTAAAACAAAAAGAAAAATTCAAGGAAATTGCAAAAAATGTCGACATTCTCACGTTATCTGCAACACCTATCCCACGAACTTTAAATATGGCAATGTCTGGACTTCGAGACATGTCCTCGCTCGAAGAAGCCCCTCAGAATCGTGTCCCTGTGCAAACTTACGTGCTGGAACACAACCAAACTATCATAAATGATGCTATCCGAAGAGAATTGCGGCGTGGAGGCCAAATTTATTATATGCTTAACAACGTTGGCAAAATTTCTCAAAAAGCTATCTCACTGCAATTACAAATTCCAGAAGCTAAAGTCGGTTACGCTCACGGGAAGATGTCTGAGCAAGAATTATCCAAAGTATGGCAAAAAGTTATTGAGCACGAACTAGATATTTTAGTCTGCACAACCATCATCGAAACCGGCATCGATATCGCGAATGTGAACACATTAATCATCGAAAATGCCGACCATTTAGGTCTCTCTCAATTGCATCAAATTCGCGGGCGCGTTGGCCGTTCAGAACGTCGCGCTTTTGCTTATCTCACCTACAATCGTAGCAAAGTTCTGAGTGAAATTTCTCAAAAAAGACTTTCCGCTATCAAAGAATTTACTGAATTTGGTTCCGGATTTAAAATCGCCATGCGAGACCTTGAATTACGCGGTGCGGGAAATATTCTTGGTGGCGAACAACATGGCCATTTGGCAGATATTGGCTACGACATGTACATCAAGCTGCTGAGTAACGCCATAAATGAAGAAAAAGGGCAACCTGCTGAAACTCTTGATGTGGAGTGCCTTGTCGATATTCAAGTTAACGCTTATATTCCAGAAAAATACATTTCAAACGTAAATCAGCGACTTGATATTTATCGCAGAATCTCAGATATCCGCTCTAAAACCGATTCCATTGATGTAATTGATGAATTAATTGACCGTTTTGGTGATCCACCTGAAAGTGTTACAAACCTTGTTGACATCGCCCTCATCAGAAATACTGCCGCTTCTTTGGGTATATATGAAATTCGCCAACAAAATGACAATTTTTTACTTTTTTCTAACAATTTAAACGAGTCTATTCTTGAAAAATTTATAAAATCTATGAGTAAACGAATTACAATTAAATCTACAAATAAACCTCACATTTGCATCGCGATTGACTCTTCTCTGTCTGTTATCTCTAACTTGAAAGATATTTTGGGCATTTCTTAATTTTATATGGACTTATAAAAAAAAAAAGTGTATAATTTGATTAAATAATATCTACTGCTTACCTTTAGCTAGGGGCGCAGCCCTCACAAAAAACTCATTTTTATGAGCTTTTTGTGGGGTTCAATTGATATAAAATATCGATTGAACCAAAAAAATTTTATAAACATAAAATTTTTCAGGGCTGCGCCCTAATCGATGGTCAGTGAAAAAAACGGAGGTATAAAAATGAAATTTGTAAAAAAATTAGTCACTCTACTAACTATTTGTACGTTTTTCGTAACCGCAACAGCTTGCGCAAACAACGGCTGGGCAATAAAAGGTGAAGGAGAGTCTTTATCGACAAGTATTTACGTTTTTTACTTAATGCAAGCTTATCAAGAAGCAACGCAAAAATTAACTCAAGAAGGTAAATCCACAAGCGACATCAGCAATGAAAAAATTGAAAACCAAACCGCACCAAATTGGATTGCAGAAAAGGCACTAAAAAGATGTAAAGAATTAATCGCGACTGAAAAGATGTTTAAAGATATGAACTTAAGTTTGACAGAAGAAGAATCTAAGAAAGCTCAAGAAACGACTGACTCATTGTGGGAATCTTCTGGAAATATGTATGAAAAAAACTTTGGCATAAATAAAGACGCCGTGCATCAGGCAAGTAGTCTACTTAATGCTAAAATAGATAAAATTTTTCATGCAATTTATGGAAAAGAAGGTTCGAGTGCGGTTTCTGATGATGAAATTAATGATTATTACAAAAACAATTATGTGAAAATATTATTTTACTCAAAAGTTCCTTACGAAGCGACAGAAAGTGAAGATGAAAACAATAATTCTGAAGCAGAAGAAAACAAAACTGAAAACGAAGCCTCTGAAGGTGAAAATAAAGAAAATTCCGAAACAAATAAAAAAGTGGATACTGACGAATCAATTCAAAAAGAATTTGACGAATACACATCATCAATAAACTCTGGCTCACAAACAATTGACCAACTTCGCGATACTATCAAAAAAAGCGAAAACATCACCGATGACACCGACCCATTGGTTGAACAAATTATAAATCCAAATTCATCTTCGTTAACAACTGAAATCAGTGATGCTGTAAATAAATTAGATGCCGGAAAATCAACTTACATCAAATTTAATGACGTTTATTTTATGCTAATTAAGTCCAGCAATCCAGTAGAAAACCCTGATTTAAGTGAAGAAAGTAAACGCGATAGTATTTTATATGACATGAAAAATAAAGAATTCGAAAATAAAATTGAAGAGACCGTAAACAGTATTAATTTTAGTATAAATTACAATGCTGTAAATCAATTCAACCCAGTGATGTTTAACAAATTAGTCACAGCGTAAAATAAAGCAAAAAAGGCATTTCTTTTCTTAGAAATGCCTTTTATAATAGAATAAGCTTTATAAAAATATTATTTTAGCAAAATTTCTTTTTATAAGATTCTATGCACTTTTCAATAATTTTAACTGCTTCTTCTGCGCCTTTAATACCCTTTATTTCAGTCTTTTTACCTTCTAAATTTTTATAAACGGTAAAGAAATGACTCATTTCATCAAATATATGCTTTGGTAACTCGCTGATATCTTTATATCCGTTATAAACCGGATCTTTAAATGGAATTGCGATGATTTTTTCATCATTTTCACCGCTATCTACCATAGAAATTACACCAATTGGGTAACATTTTACTAAAGTCATCGGATAAATATTTTCCGAACAAATAACTAAAACATCCAACGGATCGCCATCTTCCGCATAGGTGCGCGGAATAAGCCCATAGTTTGCAGGATAATGTGTTGACGTATGTAAAATACGGTCTAACTTCAACATTCCTGTTTCTTTATCAAGTTCATATTTTGTTTTGCATCCCTTTGGAATTTCGATTATTGCAGTAAAATTGTTTGCAGAAACCCTCGTAGCATCAAGATCATGCCAAATGTTCATATTATAGCTCCTTTATTTTAAAATTTTTATTTTTTATTATTATAACATACTTTGACACTAAAAGTAAATTATTATTTACAAAATGTGTAAATAAATATAGTTTTCATGTTAAAAAGCACATATTTGGAGGTAAAAAAATGAAAATTAAATCAAAAATAATATTATTTTCACTATTTTTAACAGTAATCATCGTAATCGGAGTTTTTTGGTGGTTTTCTCAAAACAAAAAAAATATTATTCCTTACGAAAATAAAGATTTTCAACAAAACGCAACCTCTAATGTTGAAAATCTTAACATAAATCCGCTAACTGGCTTAACTTTGAGCAACGACAAAGTGAACAATCGCCCGATTGCCATAATGATAAATAATCTGCATTCTGGACAACCTTTACTGGGAGTAAGCGAGGCTGATATCATGTATGAGTGCCCTACAGAAGGCGGTATTACACGAATTTTAGGCGTTTTCAAAGACCCATCTTCTGTACCCGCTATTGGAAGTGTCCGCAGTTCTCGGCCATATTTTATCAGCATTGCAAAAGGTCTCGATGCAATTTATTTTCATCTTGGCGGCAGCACTCACGCTTACGAAATTTTAAAGAGCGGATACATCGATTCTATTGACCTAATTAAAGGTCAATTTATGTGGCGTGATCAGAACAGACTGAAAAATTTAGGTCTTGAACACAGCGCTTTAACCTCTGGTGAAAGAATTAATGAAGGGATAAAAAGCAAAGCTTTCCGAACTCAACTGGATGAAAATTACAAATATTCTCAAAAATTCAGCGAAAATTCTCAAGTTTTATCTGGTAGCGATGCAACCAAAATTACCGCTGTTTTTTCTGGTTACAAAAGCACTACTTTCACCTACGATGAGCAAAATCAAACATATCTTATTTCGCAGTTTAACAAGCCTCAAATGGACGATAATGTTAAAAAGCAAAATTCTAAGCCAAACATCATTTTTTTGAACATTTCAGCCAAAAATATCGATAACACTGAACTTTTAAAGCTTGACTTGATTAGTCGAGGCACGGGAAAATATTTCTCTCACGGAAAATGCATCGACATCAACTGGGTCCGCAACAAAGACACTTCTCCTTTCGAATTTTTCACCACCAATAATGAGCCACTTGTTATGGTTCCCGGCAAATCATATGTTTGTCTGCTCGCTCAATGGGCTCACATTAATATCGAATAGGACAAAAATTGATGTGCTCATTACTATAAAAAGCGGCGCACTATACCGCGCGCCGCTTTTTTTTAACAAAACAAAAATAATTTGTTGAAAATTTATTTATCTATTTTTATAGCGTTGTTCATATATGGCCTCAAAATTTCTGGTATTGTAACAGAACCGTCTTTATTTTGATAATTTTCTAAAATCGCTGCAACAGTTCTTCCAACTGCCAGCCCAGAACCATTCAACGTATGAACAAATCTTGCTTTGTCAGTTTTATTATCTTTAAATCTAATTGCAGCTCTACGAGCTTGATAATCTTCAAAATTCGAGCAAGATGAAATCTCAACATATCTATTATAAGACGGCATCCAAACTTCAATATCATAGGTTTTTGCCGATGAAAAGCCCAAATCGCCTGTTGACAAGCAAACTACTCTATAAGGCAAATTTAAAAGTTGTAAGACGTATTCTGCATCATTGGTCAAACTCTCTAGTTCAGCATAAGAATCTTCTGGCTTGACAAATTTTACTAGCTCAACTTTATTAAATTGATGCTGCCGTATCAAACCTCTGGTATCTCTGCCTGCAGACCCAGCCTCTGCTCTAAAACAGGCCGAATAAGCACAAAACTTTATCGGCAAATCGGTTCCATCTAAAATTTCATCACGAAAGTAGTTGGTAACCGGTATTTCCGCTGTCGAAATCATAAAATAATCATCATTTGCAAGTTTAAATGCGTCATCTTCAAACTTTGGTAACTGTCCTGTTCCGGTCATAGAAACACGATTTACAACATACGGTGGTAAAATTTCTGTATAGCCCTTATTAGAATGTGTATCCAGGTAAAAATTTATGAGTGCTCGTTCAAGTTTGGCTCCAAAACCCTTATAAAAATGAAATCTCGCGCCTGTAACTTTTGCCGCCCTTTCTGGGTCTAAAATTTTCAAAAATTTTCCTAAATCCCAATGAGCTTTCGGTTTAAAATCAAAACTTCTATGTTCCCCCCAACGTCTAATTTCTACATTATCTGAATCATCTGCCCCCACAGGAACCATTTCATTCGGAATATTTGGAATCGCCAAAATTTTCTCTCGCAAATTTTTTTCTATCTGATTTAAATTACTGTTAACCAAAGATATTTCGTCAGATAAATCTTTCATTTCCCGCATTACTTCTGACGTATCTTCTCCATTTTTTTTCATCTCCGGAATCTTTTTTGTTACCGCATTTTGTTTTGATTTCATCTTCTCTACCTTTGCAGTAATCTCTCTTCTATCTGCGTCAAGCTGCAAAACTTCATCAATATACGTATCCATATTCGCGTTACGTTTTCTCATTGCGGCTTTGACTAAATCAGGATTTTCTCTGATAAATCTTATATCTAACATAAAAAAACTCCTTTAAAAATTACTTTCTCCAAGACATTTTGCAATATTCGCTAAATCATCATTATCATAAAACTCTATTTCAAGAACACCTTTGTTTTTTCTTGGTTTATCCTTAACTTTAACACGTCTGCCCAAAATTTCTTTTAAAGAAATTTCCACTTCATCAAAAAATGGATTTCGCTTTCTAATTGGCTTCACTTGCTTCTCTTCAGAGCCTTCTCGATCCAAAATATCCTTGCATAATTTTTCAACTTCTCTAACCGATAGAAAATTTTCTACAACTTTATTCGCTACTTTTTCTATGTCTTCGCAATTTTTCAAGGTAAGCAATGCTCGTGCATGACCTGCTGTCAAAGCTCCCTCTGAAATTAACTCTATAATTGACTGAGGTAAACTTAAAAGTCTAATAGCATTCGCAATTGCTGAACGTGACTTTCCAACAGACTTCGCTATTTCATCTTGTGTTAATTTGTAAGATTCAATTAAAGATTTATATCCCAAAGCTTCCTCGATTGGAGATAAATTTTCGCGTTGTAAATTTTCTATCAGCGCAATTTCCATAACTTCACTATCAGATAACTCTCTAACTATAGCTGGAATTTCTGATAGTCCCGCCATTCTTGAAGCCCTCCAACGTCTTTCTCCGGCTACAATTTGATAACAATCTGCTGAAATCGGCCGCACTAAAAGAGGTTGAAGTACTCCATGTTGCGATATAGAATCTGCTAATTCTGCTAGTGCTTTTTCATCAAAATCTGTCCTAGGTTGCGATCTATTTGGTTCAATTTCAGAAATTTTTAACATAACAGAAGCTTTATTTTCTGTCTCATTCTCTATAAAAATCGCATCTAGACCTTTTCCTAAACCACTTTTTTTGGCTGACATTATCTAAAATCACCTCTTTCATTGTATTTTTTCAAAATTTCCTTTGCTAATTTCATATAAGCTCTTGAACCTTTGCCATATCTATCATAATAAACTACAGGCATTCCAAAACTCGGTGATTCTGAAAGTTTTACTGTTCTTGGAATAAATGTATCAAATACTTTTTGCCCAAAATAACTTTTAACCTCATCGGCTACTTGTTGATTTAACTTCAATCTAGAGTCAAACATTGTTAAAAGCACGCCTTCTATTTCTAAATCCGGATTATATGTTCTTTTTATCCTTCTAACTGTATTTACCAACTGAGAAAGCCCTTCTAACGCATAAAATTCACATTGTATAGGAACTATAACAGATGTGCACAAACACAATGCATTTGTTGTGATTAAGCCTAAAGACGGTGGACAATCAACAATTATATAGTCATATTGATGCTGGGCTGCTGCAAGTGCTTGACTCAATTTTGCTTCTCTATTTTCCATATCAGCTAACTCTATTTCTGCTCCAGCTAGTTCCATATTAGAAGGCAAAATATCTAAATTATTAAAATTTGTCTTTCTAATAGCTTCACTAACTCTATCAACCTCTAGTAAAACATTATACACAGAGCAACCCAAATTTCTCTTATCTAAACCAACTCCACTTGTTGTATTTCCTTGTGGATCCATATCTACCAGCAAAACCTTTTCCTTTGATTTACCCAAAGCTGCTGCTAAATTTACTGCTGTTGTTGTTTTTCCTACTCCACCTTTTTGATTGGTTACAGCAATTATTTTTTTCATTTTGTTCCCTCCTTTTCAAACTTTATAATAAAAGTATATCACATCGGTTTAAAAAATCAAGAAAAAGCTAGAATGTTTCACGTGAAACACTCTAACTTTTTTTACCATATTAGTTTTCAAAATTCATAACGGATTTTTTAAAATTTTTGCACTGTTTCTTGGATAAGTATTTGAATTACTAAACAATTTTTTAAATATAATAATATTTCTATCTTTTTCATTCACCAAACTAAATTCTTTAGATCCGGTAACTTCTATGTTTAACATTTTCTGTGCATTTTTCGAATTGCTTAATTCCTCACAAGCATTTCTACCTTTCAAAGCTAAAAAAACTCCATTTATTTTTACAAAAGGTGTGCAATACTCTAATAAAATATTCAAAGGTGCCACAGCTCTAGACACAACGGCATCAAACTTTTCTCGATACGTTGCCTTTTTGCCTGCATCTTCTGCTCTTGCATGAACCAATTCAGCTTCAATGTCCAAAAAAGAAATCAGTGAATCTAAAAAATTTAAGCGTTTATTAAGACTATCCAATAATGTTAAATTTATGTCTGGTCGAACTATCTTTAAAGGAATTCCAGGAAAACCCGCACCAGTTCCTATATCTATTACTTTTGCATTCTTAGGAATTTCATATGAATCTAAGACTAACAAACTATCTAAAAAATGCTTTACCGCAATCTCGTTTGGCTCTAAAATTGCTGTTAAATTCATTTTTTTATTCCATTCTATTAATAAGTTTGTATAGTTTTCAAACTGCCTAATCATTTTTTCAGTCAACTCATAATGGCTTTTTTTTAAAATTTTTGAAACATCATTACAAAAGTTATTCATTTTTCGTCCTTTCATCATATTTCTTATTATGTGACAACCAAATTAACAAAACTGATATATCTGCTGGACTTACACCAGAAATTCTTGATGCTTGTCCTATATTTTCCGGTTTTATTTTATTTAATTTTTCTATAGCTTCTAATCTTAAACCTAATATTTGTGAATATTCTATATTTTTAGGTAAATTTTTCTCTTCTAAATTTTTCATTTTTTCAATTTGCGCTATTTGTTTTTTTATATATCCTTCATACTTTATTTCTATCTCTATTTGTTCAAAAATTGACTTATCTAACTCAGGTCGATTTACATCAATTTCTGATAAATTTTCATATGTAAGTTGAGGTCTTTTCAATAAATCAATCATACGAAAGCCAGAAATAATTTCAGATGTTTCACGTGAAACAATTAAATCATTAACTTTTTGGGACGGTGGTATTACTAAATTCTTTATCCTTTTTATTTCTTCATTTTTTAATAATTGTTTGTTTTTAAATTTTTGCCACCGTTTTTCAGAAATTAACCCTACATTTCTACCAATAGGAGTTAACCTCTCATCCGCATTATCTTGACGTAAAACCAATCTATACTCAGAACGAGATGTCATCATTCGATAAGGATCGCTAACTCCCTTTGTTACCAAATCGTCGATAAGTGTTCCTATATATGAAGACGCCCTATTCAATCTTAAATCCGGCTTCTTTTTTACTTTCAACGCAGCATTTATTCCGGCTATCAATCCTTGGGCTGCTGCTTCTTCATAACCAGAACTTCCATTAAACTGGCCAGCTCCAAATAGTCCCGAAAGACTTTTAAATTCTAAAGTGGCATACATTTGAGTTGGATCAACACAATCATATTCTATGGCATAAGCCGGTCGCATTATCAAAGCGTTTTCAAAACCAGGAAGAGTATGATAAAACTGTTGTTGGACCTCTTCTGGCAACGAAGATGACATTCCTTGAATATACATCTCATCTGTATTTAAACCACAAGGTTCTATAAAAAATTGATGTCTTTCTTTATCTGCAAATCTAACAATTTTGTCCTCTATACTTGGACAATACCTTGGTCCCTTTCCCTCAATTTTTCCAGAATACAGAGGTGACCTACGTATGTTTTTTAAAATTATATCTTTTGTTTTTTCATTAGTATACCCGATATGACAAACTACCTGATTTCCACCTATATTACTAGATTCATACGAAAAGGGAACTACTCTTTCATCGCCTTTCTGAATTTCCAACTTAGAAAAATCTATACTAGATTTTAAAACACGCGCTGGCGTACCTGTTTTAAATCTACGTAAACTCAAACCAAGCTTTTTGAGTGATTCACCTAAAAAACTTGAAGGAAATATTCCATCTGGACCGCTCTTAAAAGAAACCTCTCCGACAAAAATTTTACTATTTAAATACGTTCCTGTCGCAATAATAACCGTTTTTGATCGATAAACAGCGTTCATTCGTGTAACTAATTCCCATTCTCCATTTTCAATCTGTGATATTTCCACAATTTCAGCTTGTCTAAGATGCAAATTTTCTTGTTTTTCAAGTTTATATTTCATCGTATTTTTATATTTTTCTCTATCAATCTGAACTCGCAAAGAGTGTACAGCTGGTCCTTTACCAAGGTTTAACATTCGGCTTTGTAAAAAGCATTCATCTGCGGTTTTTCCCATTTCTCCACCCAGTGCATCTATTTCTCGCACCAAATGACCCTTTGCTGTACCTCCAATGGAAGGATTACATGGGCAATTTCCCACCGCATCCATGTTTATGGTGAAGATTGCTGTTTTGCAGCCCAGTCTAGCTGCTGCTAAAGCTGCTTCTATACCCGCGTGCCCTGCACCTATCACCGAAACTTCATACTCTCCTGCAAAATATTTCAAAAAACTCACTTCTTTTTTCAAAATTTAAAGCGTCGGTCAAGCAGGTTGCAAATCTGCGCTGGTCGACGCATCATATTTTTATTATTTTCCTACACAAAAATCTGAAAAAATTTTATCCACTACCACCTGAGTCACTTTCTCACCAGTTAATTCAAAAAGTTCATCCAGTGCATCGTTTATTGAAACCGTTACGGCATCTAAAGTCAGTCCCATATTTATTGCTTCCTGTGCTTTCTCAATACTTTTTAACGCATTTTTTACCGCTATAAACTGTCTTTCTGATACCAAAATACCCTCTGATGGCTCTATTTTTTCAGTTCCTAGAACCTTTAAAATACTTTCTTTTAAAAATTCTATTCCTGCACCGTTTTTTGCTGATATTTCGACCATTTCTTCTGCGAAATCTTTTAGATAATTGCCGTCTACTCGTCGAATTAAATCGCATTTATTTAAAACTACAATTGATTTATTTTCCTTTATAGATTTAAGTAAAATTATTTCTTCTTCAGTTAACTCTCTAGAACCATCAATTACAAAAAGAACTAGTTCTGCAGATTTTGCGCAGGCTTTCGCACGATTTACTCCTATATTTTCGACCAAATCAGAAGTTTTTCGAATTCCCGCTGTATCAGAAATTCTAAGTGTGATATCCCCAATATTCACTGTCTCCTCCACAATATCTCGTGTTGTTCCAGGAATATCTGTTACAATACTTTTTTCTACCCCAGAAAGCATATTCATCAACGTCGATTTTCCTACGTTTGGTGCCCCGACGATTGCTGTTTTTACTCCATTTATCAAAATTTTTCCCGTATCGTAATTTTTTATTAAAAATTCTAGTTGCCTTTTTACTTCGACCAATATTTCTTTTACAGAATCAAAATCCACATCTATCGATTCATCATCAGGATAATCCGCCCACACTGACAGTCGTGCAGATAATTCCAAAAGTTCATTCTTTATAACTTCTACTTTTTTGCTAATAGCTCCTTCGTTAACTGCAACAGCCACTCTAGCTGCATTTTTCCCGGTAGCCTCAATAATTTTCATCACTGACTCTGCTTTTATTAAATCTATTTTTCCATTCAAAAAAGCTCTTTTTGTGAACTCTCCCGGCTCTGCAGGTCGCGCACCTGCTTCAAAAATTAATCGCAAAATCCTTTTTGTTATATACAACCCGCCGTGACACGAAACTTCTACCACATTTTCACCAGTGTAACTGTGCGGCGCTCTAAAAACTAAAGCTACTGCTTCATCAACTTCTTCATCTTTGTCGCAAACTTTTCCAAATTTCGCGGTATATCCAGGAATTTCTTTTAGTTTTTTCCCCGATACCGCTTTAAAAATTTTATCTGCAATATCTATCGCTTCCTCGCCAGAAATTCTTATAACTCCTATTCCGCCCTGCCCTTGTGCCGTTGCGATTGCTGCTATAGTTTCTGTTTTCATAATCTTCTCCTTTCTTTTTCATTTGTTTTGACACGGCGCTGCGCAGACTGCATTTTGTGTTGGAGCTGGCGCCGTGCTTTCTCTGAAACATTCCCGGATTCGCCGCAAATACCTTTCAATGAGCCGTAAATCAAAAAGGCGATTCAAAACGAATCACCTAAACAAAAAATTAAATTGATTCATCAAGAGCTACGATAAGATGTCTCTGTAAATTTTCGCCTTCAGACCAAGACTTTACTCCGCTAATATTTTCAATTGTCGTATGTATAACTTTACGTTCGTATGGCGTCATTGGCTCCAATTCTATAGATTTTTTTGTTCGGAGCACTTTTGATGCAAGATTTTCTGCTAGTTTTATTAAAACTTTTTCTCGTCTTTCTCGATAATCGCTTATATTAATTGTAACTCTGTAATACGAGTCACAAACGGCGTTTGCAACTAATCCCACCAGATACTGGATAGCATCAAGAGTGTCGCCGCGATAGCCTATTGCTATTTTCGCATTTCCTCCGATAACGTGCAATGCCACTCCATCCGGAGATTCCTCATAGTCTATACTGAAATTTTTTAAACCATAAGCTGTCAAAATATCTCTCAAATAATCTGCTGCTATTTTTGCTGGTGAAAACTCAAAAACAGCTTTAACTTTGGCTAATTTTCCGCCAAAAAGCCCAAATGTTTTCTTAACTGGCATCTGAAGAACCTCAAAAGAGACATCTTTTTCTTTTACGCCCAGCTCTTCACAAGCCTTTTGTTGTGCCAAAATAAGTGTTTCTCCTACTCCTATTGCTTCCTTTACCAAAACTGTGCACCTCCGTATTTTAGACAAAAAACTTCAAAAATTATTCTATCTTCTTTTAAATTTATTTTAAAAAACTTATTTTTCTTCAAATCTAGGCTCATTTGCTTCTGTCAACTCTAACCTTGCGATTCTTGCCGCTTCCTCTTTTGCCTCAAGCGCTTTTGGACCAAAAAATTTCGCCATAATTACGGTTTGTATTAAAGAAATTAAATTAAACACCGTGTAATAAACACCTAACGCTGCTGGTGCATATAACGTTATCGACACAAAAATCAAAGGTATCATAAAAGGAATAAACTTTGCACAACCTGGAGCCTGTTGAGTTGTTCCGCTCATTTTTTGTGAAATTATCATCGACGCAAACATTGTTACTGCCGATAAGACCGGCCAAATCCACGCTAATGTTGAAAAATTGCTCGACATTGGCACTGCAAAAAGATCTAGTCCAAAAAAATTGAAACCGCGGTTAAAGTCTAATATATCACTTATTTGTTCTGGAGTAAACATCGTTAATTTGTCGCTCACTTGCGGAAATATTTTTATTAATTCTAGTTGTGAATACACCGAATTGAAATTTCCTGATATCCCCGGCATCGCTTTTAAAGTGTCAATTGCTGAACTCAACGCTTCTGCCGAAATATGAAACAAATTCGTTAAAGGTCTAAAAACAGCCCCGTAAACACCTGTAAAAACCAACATTGGCAAAAGCTGCGGCAGACACCCTCCCATCGGATTGAATCCTTCTCTTTCGTAAAGCTTTGCTAGCTCTTCATTTAATTTTTGTCTGTTATTTGCATATTTTTTTTGTATTTCCTGCGTTTTTGCACTGATTTTTGCATTTTTTAGCATAGCTTTTCGCGTTTTTAATTCAAACGGAAAAGATATTGCTTTGATTATCACAACAAAAATGAACACCGCTGGAACAAAACTGTCGAACAAATCGAAGAAAAACCATAGTATAAAGCCTAAAATCGTTCCTAGTGCGTCTCCTATTGTGTTAAATAAATTCATATACTTTGTCCTCCGCTTTGTTTTTACTTTTTTCTCTTTCGCTCTGGAACCGGATCATATCCACCTTTGAACAGTGGATTACAGCGCAAAATTCTGCAACCCGTAAGTAAAAGACCTTTTATTAAGCCGTGCTGTTCTATCGCCTGTAGGCCATATTCTGAGCATGTTGGATAAAATCGACATCTCGGCGGTTTGTTTATTGATATATTTCTTTGATAAAATTTAATTATTCTTATAAAGAATTTTTTCATCATAGATCTTTCCTATTTTTTCAAGCGTCTTTCCTTAAAAGATTAGCCTCACCAAGCATTTTTGTCAACGATTTTAAAACCACGTCACATTTTACTTGAGACGTTTTTTTGCGAGCGACCAAGACGATATCATATCCTGGCTTTACATTCGAAATTATTTTTCTGCACGATTCTCTTATTACTCGTCTGGCTCTGTTTCGCTGCACTGCGTTACCTATCTTTTTGCTTGTGGTTATTCCTATTCTTACCTTTTTTTGCCTGTTTTTTAGCACATACAACACCAAACTCGACGTTACATACGATTTTCCCCTCGAATATAACCGATTAAAATCTCGATTTTTATTTAACGTGGCTATGTCTTTCATAAAAATTAACCTTTCCAAAGACTTTTAACGTGCTTATTTTGCAAAAAATGTTCTCTTAGCCCTTCCTTCGCGCGGTCCGGCGCAGGAAACTTGTTTTCCTGCTACGCTAAGGTTCAAAAAGCTTGAACCTTAGCGTTCGTGAGAAATATTATTTTTCACAGCCGGGCCGCGCGAAAGCAAGCAGAACTTTTTATCGCAACAACAAAGACCACTGAGAGCAGTGGTCTTTAAAAGAACTAATAGGAAAGTCTATGTCTACCTTTAGCTCTTCTTCGAGCCAAAACTTTTCGACCATTTTTATCTGCCATTCTTTTTCTAAAGCCATGCTCCTTTTTTCTGTGAAGCTTTTTTGGCTGATAAGTTCTCAACATAAAAAACATCCTCCCTTCACACGTATAACCTTACAAGGTACCATTATAAAGCAAAAATAGTTCTTTTGTCAAGAAAATAAATAAAAATAAGGACAAAAAACATCTTTAGAAAAAAGACAAAAGTGAAAATCAATTTGAAAAAATTTTTTATTTGTGTTATCCTAGATTATGTATAATTCTATCTTAAATAAAAAAGAGGTCTTTTTGCGCATAAAATACAGCAAATAAGGCTTGTTTAAGTGTGGAGGTATGTCAAAAACGTTAATCAGACTTTTCAAAAACACGCAAATAAAACGATTTTCACGCACTTAAACAAAAAGGAATTTGAACGTTTTCTTCGTAAAAAATTTCCTGGAGGTAAAAAATGGAATCTTTTAATGAAGCTTGGGAACTTATCTGCTCTTACTGTAAGACTCGCATTACCGATGTGGCCTACAAAACTTGGATAAGTCGCATTTCTCCTGTAAAAATTGACTTCGACACTGGCGACGCTATTCTGATGGTTCCAAATGAATTTCACAAGCAAACACTCACCAGATGCTACACGCCTCTCTTGAACAGCGCTTTTGAAGAAATTTTTGGTTCTAACGGAATAAATATCTGTTTTATAACGCCAAATTCAAACAGCGAAAACAAACCGCAAAAAAATGACAACTTAGCTATAGACGCGGTTCCAGAGCTAACTTTCGACACTTATATCGTCGGTTCTTCCAACAAATTTGCCCACGCTGCCTCTTTGGCTGTTGCTGCAAACCCCGCGGGGTCTTACAACCCACTGTTTATTTATGGAAATTCTGGTCTTGGTAAAACTCATCTGCTTTACGCGATTTGTAACGATATCAAAAAAACGCATCCTGAAATGCGTACACTTTACATAAAAGGCGACGAGTTTACCAACGAACTCATCGATGCCATTCGCAGAGGCACGACCATCGAATTTCATCAAAAGTATCGCAAAACCGACATTCTTTTGGTGGACGATATTCAATTTATCGCCGGAAAAGACTCCACTCAAGAAGAATTTTTTCATACTTTTAACACTTTATATGAGGCCAATAAACAAATCGTTTTAACTTCTGACCGTCCTCCAAAAGAGATTCAAACCCTCGAAGATCGCTTGAGGACTCGCTTTGAATGGGGATTAATTGCCGATATTCAACCTCCGGATTTTGAAACGAGAATTGCCATTATAAAAAGAAAAGCCGAACTTTTAGATATTGATATTCCAAACAATGTATCTGAATATATCGCAACAAAACTGAAAACTAACATTCGACAACTTGAAGGCGCCGTTAAAAAAATGAAAGCTTATTATCTTTTGCAGGGTGACAAACCTGGCATGGCCACTGCCCAGGCGGCTATTTCGGACATTTTGAACAATGACCAGCCACCTCCACTAACTGTAGAAAAAATTATAGAAGAAGTTGCTAGAACTTTTGGCGTTTCTTCTGATGATATCCGCTCTTCTAAACGCGCATCTAGTATCTCTAACGCTAGGCAGACCGCCATTTATATTGCTCGAGAAATCACACAGATGTCTATGAGCTCTCTCGGTGCAGAATTCGGCGGCAGAGATCATTCTACCGTTGTTTATGCAATTCAACAGGTAGAAAAAGCTATGAAAAAAGATTCAAAAACTAAAGCTATGGTTGAGGATATTATCAAAAATATTCGCGATCGTTGATTTTGTTAATTTGTTAACAAAACTTCAACATTTTAACACTTTCTGTTGATTTGAAAAATTTTGACGATTTTCTTTTTCAACCTTTCTTCAACATTTAACAAATTTCTTTCCACATTAAAGTTGATTATTTTGTTGCGTGTTTGAAACTCAGATTCTTTTCAACAAAAAACAAACTTTCCTTATAAAATTTTGCAACCGCATAAAATCTTACTTTTTAACTTAATCTCAACAAATTAACAGCCCCTACTATTATTACTAAAATTTATTTATTTCATTGCTATTATATTTCAAAAATGAGGTGTTCTTCATGAAAATATCTTGTTTGCGCCAAACTCTTGTTGATGCAGTTTTGAATGTTCAAAAAGCTGTTTCTGCAAAATCTTGTTTAACCGCGCTTGAAGGTGTACTTATAAAAACCAAAGAAAATGCCATTTCTCTGTGCGGATATGACTTGGAACTTGGCATCACAACGGAAATCCCTGCGACAATTGACGAACCTGGCGAAATTGTGATAAATGCAAAACTTCTTGCGGATATTATCCGAAAAGCTCCAGCGGAAACGGTTTCAATAAACGTAGATGAAAAATTAATTGCTACGATTACCAGCTCGCCGGCAGAATTCTCTCTGGTAGGAATCTCTCCGGAAGATTACCCAGAAATGCCTAAATTATCAGGCGAGGAAAACATGTCAATCGACTGCAATACGCTGAAAGGAATGATTCGGCAAACCCTTTTTGCAACATCTGAAACTGATGTAAAACCAATAAACACCGGAACTTTATTTGAAGTCGGCGAGAATGAACTGAAGCTCGTTTCTGTGGATGGCTACAGATTAGCTTTGCGCAAAGAACCAGTGCAGGGCAATAAAAAATTAAAATTCGTAGTCCCAGGAAAGACTTTAAATGAAATTTTAAAACTTTTGCCAGATTCCGAAGACACAAAAATCGAAATTTCGATTGGGAAAAAACATATAATCTTCTATATTGAGAACTATTGCGTGATTTCGCGACTGCTGGAAGGTGAGTTTCTCGATTACAACGCGGCTATTCCTGCCACTCACGCGACGGAAATTCTTGTGAACACAAAAAATATGATAGAAAGCATCGACCGCGTTTCTTTGGTTGTCACTGATAGGCTGAAAAGCCCAATTAGATGTCTCTTTGCGGACAACTATGCAAAAATTTCTTGCATAACGACGATAGGTAAAGCTAATGATGAATTAATGGTGAATATGCAGGGAGATTCCTTGGAAATCGGATTTAACAACAAATATTTAATCGATGCACTGAAAAATACAGAGTGTGATGAGGTCAAAATTCAGCTTAATGGACCACTCAATCCGATGAAAATTGTTCCAATAAACGGTGACTCTTTCGTGTTTCTTGTGTTGCCTGTGAGGTTGAAAGCAAGTGAGTAATAAAATTTTTGTAAAAACAGCAGATGATTTCATCCGGCTTAATGACCTTTTAAAGGTTTCTGGAGAAGCTGTGACAGGCGGACAGGCAAAAGTTTTGGTTCAGGCAGGAAAAGTTGAGGTAAATGGTGAAATTTGTACGATGCGCGGTAAAAAATTAAGAGTTGGCGATATCGTGAAATTTGGAGAAATTTTATACCAAGTTGAGGAAGAAACGTCTTGATTGTCGAGAGAATTTCTTTTAAAGAATTTAGAAACCTGAAAAATGCAGAAGTGGTGCCGAGCAAAGGCGTAAATGTAATTTGCGGAGATAACGCTCAGGGCAAAACGAATTTCTTGGAGGCGATTTGGCTTTTTACTGGAGGGCGCTCTTTTCGCGGAGCAAAAGACAAAGAACTGGTGTCTTTTGGCGCACAGAACGCGAGCTTAACGATGGGGGCTTTTTCTTTCGACAGGAATCAAAGCTTAAAAATTGATATAGCCAGCGGAAAAAGGTTTGTGACAGTCAATAAAGTCCCGCAACAGTCAGCTTCTTCGCTTGTAGGAAAATTTTGCGCGGTGGTTTTTTCTCCTACACATTTGGCTCTGGTAAAAGATGGGCCTAGTGTTAGAAGAAAATTTCTTGACACGGCAATTTGTCAGACTCAGCCGAGCTACACTGCGCATTTTTTAAGGTATAATCACGTTTTAACTCAGAGAAATTCATTGCTGCGTTACCTCCAGAAAAGCAAAAATCTTGTAGATACTCTGGATGTTTGGGAAGAAAAATTGGCTGAATATGGTGCGGAAATCGTTTCAAGAAGATTTTCTTTTGTGGAAAATTTAAAAAGTTTGTCAGCCGAGTTTTATTTGGGACTTTCTTCTGGAAAAGAATTTTTAAATTTAAGCTATAAAACTTCGGCTGTTAGCGAGGTCTTTAAAGAGAAAAGAAAAATTAAAGAGGAATTTAAAGATAAACTGAAAAAATCACGCGAGGAGGATGTTTTTGCGGGATTTACCACAAAAGGGCCACATAGAGATGATATTGACATTAAAATAAATGGAAAATCTGCACGGATGTTTTCTTCACAAGGTCAGCAGCGAAGCGCAGTTTTAGCAATGAAATTGGCAGAGGCCGAATTGGTGCAGAAAATCATTGGAGAGCCACCAATCATCTTGATGGACGATGTGCTAAGCGAATTGGATTTGAACCGACAAAATTATCTGCTTAATTCTATTTTAGAAAAACAGGTTTTTATAACATGTTGCGAACCAGAACTTACTAAAAAGCTTTCTGTCGGAAGAGTTTTTGAGGTTTCGCAGGGAGATTTTCGAGCAAAAAATAAAGGGTGAAAAGTATGTATTTGCATTTGGGGCAGAATGTGTTGGTTAAATCGCAGGACATAGTTGGCATTTTTGATTTGGACACATGCACGGTCAAAAAAACTACGAAAAAGTACCTTAATAATGCTGAAAAAGAAAAAAGGATAAAAAATATTTCTTTTGATTTGCCCAAATCGTTTGTTGTTTGCCAAGATGATTTGTTAGAAAAAAACAAAATTTTTATTAGTCCTTTAGCAACTTCGACATTGATAAAACGTAAGAAAATGAGGAATTTTTTATGAATAAAAATCAATTAAAATGCCCGTATTGTAGACAAAAAATAAGCTTTATGAGAGCTTTTCAATCGAAAACAAACGAAGAGTTTTTTTGTGAAAATTGTAATAATTTTTCAAAACTTATGGTAAATTCGGCGTTGAAAAGTTTTGCAATGGTTTTAGCTGTCTTAGTGGGCTTAGTTTGCACGGTTTTTACATTTTTTTTAAGGTTTTATATTTTGGGAACATCTCTAATTATTTTATTGTTTTTTGCTTTTTATCTGCAAGTTCCACGGTTTATTGTGCTAAAAAAGAAAAATGATGAATGAAAAGTTTAGACAGTTTACAAAACAAAAACGGAGGGTTAATTTTGGAAAATACGGAAATTACCGGAACAAATCATGAATATGGCGCAAATGAAATTCAGGTTTTAGAGGGCTTAGAAGCTGTTCGAAAACGTCCTGGAATGTATATCGGTTCGACGGGACCGCGTGGGCTTCATCACCTTGTTTATGAAATTGTTGACAACGCGATAGACGAGGCTTTAGCAGGCTTTTGTGATAAAATCGATGTAAAAATTTTGCCCGGAGAAGTAATTTGTGTGACAGATAATGGGCGTGGAATTCCAGTCGGAATGCACCCGAAGTTAGGGATACCTGCGCTTACGGTGGTTTTTACAGTGCTGCATGCTGGAGGAAAATTTGGCGGTGGTGGATATAAAGTCTCTGGGGGACTGCATGGAGTGGGCGCTTCAGTTGTAAATGCGCTTTCGGAATGGACTGAAGTTAAAGTTTTTCATGATGGAAAAATTTATTTTCAAAGGTTTGAGAGAGGCGTTCCAACTTGTGATATGAAAATCGTTGGAGAAACGGATAAAAAAGGCTCTGAAATAAAATTTAAGGCCGATAAGGAAATTTTTTCCGAAACTGACGTTTATGATTTTGCAATTTTGGAGACACGTTTGAGAGAACAAGCCTTTTTGAACGCGGGAGTAAATATCGTTTTGACAGACGAAAGAACCCCAGAAAACTCGACTTCAGAGCAGTTTCACTATGAGGGTGGATTGTCGAGCTTTGTTGAATATATTCACAAAAAAAGAAGCCTCGATGTTGTACATCCTGATGTGATTGCTTTTTCAAAATCTATGCCGGACGACTCTGCGCAGGTTGAGCTGGCCATGCAATACAACGAGAGTTACAATGAGCTGATTTTGTCTTTTGCCAACAACATACATACGACGGACGGAGGAACTCACGAGGAAGGATTCAAACGAGCTTTGACGCGAGTTATGAATGATTATGCACGCAAATATAATATTCTAAAAGAGAATGATAAAAATCTTTCTGGTGAGGATGTTCGCGAAGGTTTGACCGTGGTGATAAGCGTCAAGTTGAAAGAGGCCCAGTTTGAGGGGCAAACGAAGGCGAAATTGGGAAATACGGAGATTCGAACGCTTGTTGATGGCTTGGTGAGCGAAAAATTGCAGACATATCTCGAGGAAAATCCGGCGGTGGCAAAGGCTATTTTCGAAAAAGCTCTTGCGGCTTCGAGAGCAAGGGATGCAGCACGAAAAGCTAGAGATCTTGTGCGAAGAAAATCCGCGCTAGAATCAGCTTCGTTGCCAGGAAAGCTGGCAGATTGTCAGTCGAGAAATTCAGAAGAAACCGAAATTTACATCGTTGAGGGAGATTCTGCAGGAGGTTCGGCGAAGGGCGGTCGAGACAGAAAATTTCAGGCGATTTTGCCTCTATGGGGAAAAATGTTAAACGTAGAAAAAGCGCGCCTAGATAGAGTTTACGGAAACGACAAGCTCATGCCAGTAATAACCGCGTTGGGCTGCGGAATCGGAGATGAATTTGACTTATCAAAATTGCGCTACGGAAAAGTAATAATCATGGCGGATGCCGACGTCGATGGCTCGCACATTCGGACGCTTTTGCTGACGTTTTTCTTCCGTTTTATGAAGCCTTTGGTTGAGCAGGGCCACATATACATCGCGCAGCCACCTTTGTATAGAATAACCAAATCTAAAAAGCATTTTTATGCATATTCCGATGATGAAAGAGATAAAATTTTGCAAGAACTCGGCGGAAATACAGAAGTCCAGCGGTATAAAGGTCTTGGTGAGATGGATTCGGAGCAGTTGTGGGAGACTACGATGAATCCAGAGACAAGAATCATGTTGCGGGTAGAATTGGCTGACGCGGCTGCAGCTGATGAAGTTTTCACGATTCTAATGGGTGATAAAGTTGAACCTCGGCGTGATTTTATCGAGAAAAATGCAAAATACGTGCAAAATTTGGATATATAAACATTTTTTGATTAGAGGAGAGCACTATGAAAGAACACGATGGAAGTATTCCTGTTGATGGGACGGCGAATTTGGAAGATGTAGCCACTGAAAATTCAGAAAAAGTTTCGTCGACGTTGGAAGATGAAAAACAAATTGAAGAAGAAGTTTTGCAAACCGAACAAGAGGACAATTTTGATAGCGAGGAAACTACGTGGGACGGCTCAGAGTCGGAGTTTGTTGAGGATGATGATGCGGAAGAATATGAGGAACATTATGCAGGAATAAAATTTGGATATGCTTTGAAAAAAGAAGAAATTTTTTCATGTTTGAAGCATACAGGTATGTTCAAAGTAAATGGAACTCGATCTATTGTAGAAATATGCTTGTTGTTAGTTTTAGCGCTAATGTTTTTCATTTTATTTTTTGTTACAAGAAATAATTTGAATTTTATACTAGGTGTAATATCTATTGTTTTGACATTCTTAGTAATCTTGATGCCACGCTTTTTTATAGGTTTTAATGCAGATAAATTAACTACGGGTAAAAAATTATCTGTGGAGATTTATCCCGATGAAATCGAAGTCGACAGTGGTACGACTAACTGGAAAATTCCATTAGATGGCTCTAGTGTTTTTGAAGAATTTAATGATATGTTTTTGCTGTATTTGCCAAAAGAAAAATTGTTTATAATACCTATCCGCGCGATAGAACCAGATTTTTTGGCGGACGTTCAGGCAATGATAATTGCTGGAACAACACCAAAAGAAGAGGAATAAAAATGTAAAAGCGGTGCGGCAGATGCAGCAGAAAGTGCCGAAGCAGGCGCCGCGCCACTTCAAAACAAAAATATAGCCGCGAGCGGCATTCACGAAATGCGAATACCACTTCGCGGCGGTGGTGGAAAAGAGTAATTCAAAAAAAGAAACTAAATGAGGTGAAATTTTTTGGAAAATGAAGAAAAAATAGAGCAAGAATCCAAAATAATAGACGTAGACATAGAGAATGAAATGAAAAAATCGTTTTTAGACTACTCAATGTCAGTTATTGTGTCGAGAGCTCTGCCGGACGTAAGAGATGGCTTAAAGCCAGTACATAGACGAATTTTGTACACTCTTTTTGAAAATGGCCTTGGTCCAGATAAAGCCTACAGAAAATGCGCAGATACGGTAGGATCGGTTCTGGGCAGGTATCACCCTCATGGAGATGCTTCTGTTTATGACGCACTGGTGAGATTGGCTCAAGATTTTTCTATGAGATACATGTTGGTGGATGGTCATGGAAACTTCGGTTCAGTGGACGGAGACCCGCCAGCTGCATATCGTTATACGGAATCGAAAATGAGTAAAATTTCGGTTGAAATGCTCACAGATATCGAAAAAGACACCGTAAATTTTGTGTCAAACTATGACGATAGATTAAAAGAACCAGAAGTTTTACCATCAAGATTTCCAAATTTATTGGTAAATGGCTCAACAGGCATAGCAGTTGGCATGGCAACGAATATTCCTCCGCATAATTTGGGCGAAGTAATCGATGCGATTTGCTGTTTGATAGATAATCCAGAAGCCGATTTGCCAGAGTTGATGGAACATATAAAAGGGCCGGACTTTCCAACAGGTGCGCAAATTATGGGGCATAGTGGCATCAGAGCGGCATATGCGACGGGTAGAGGAAAAATTATCGTGAGGGCATGCGCAGAAATTGTTGAGGAGAAAAATTCTAGATACAAAATTGTTGTTACAGAACTGCCATATCAGGTCAATAAAGCTCGTTTATGTGAAAGCATCGCGGAGTTGGTAAAAGAAAAACGAATCGAGGGCATTTCAAATATCGAAGACCACTCTGACAGAAACGGAATGCATATCAGAATCGATCTGAAGAGAGATGCTTCGCCGCAAGTTGTGCTAAATCAACTTTACTCTTTCACGCAACTTCAAACGACATTCGGAGTGATAATGCTGGCAATAGTAAACGGCGTACCGAGAATTTTGTCGCTGAAAGAAATGCTCACGCATTATATCGAATTTCAAATAGAGGTGCTGACGAGGCGCACGCAATTTGATTTAAATAAAGCTAGAGAACGCGCTCATATCTTGGAAGGCTTAAAAATTGCACTCGACCATATAGACGAAGTAATCGCTATTTTAAGGGCATCAAAGTCGGTGTCAGAGGGTAAAGAAAAATTAATGCAGGCGTTTGATTTAGATGAAATTCAAGCGCAGGCAATAGTGCAAATGCGATTAGGGCAGTTAACAGGTTTGGAACGAAGTAAAATTGAGGAAGAACTTGCGGCACTTGAACAGAAAATAGCTGAACTTTTAAGCATTTTGGGAGATAAATCTAAGCTATTAAACATGCTAAAGACAGAAATTTTAGAAATAAAGCGACGTTTTGCCGATGAACGACGAACGAAAGTTACCGCGGTGAGTGGAGAAGTTGACATTGAGGATTTAATTCCGGAAGAAGATTGCGTGCTTACCCTTACAAATTTCGGTTATGTAAAAAGGCAAAAGACGGATACATATAAGCTTCAAAGACGTGGTGGCAGAGGCATTTCTGGAATGAGCTGCAGAGAAGAAGATGTTGCCGCTGAAATGTTTGTGGTAAATAGCCACGATTATGTTATGTTTTTCACAAATTTTGGCAAGGTGTATCGTTTAAAATGCTATGAAATTCCAGAAGGCTCCCGAGTTTCAAAAGGCACAAATGTGGCCAATTTATTGCCGATAATGCCGGATGAAAAAGTCACTTCGATGATAAAAGTTCCAGATTTTGACGGAGAAAAATATTTAGTTATGGTCACGAAAAGCGGTGTGATAAAAAGAACGTTACTGAGTGCATATGATTCTGCGAGAAAAGGCGGACTTATCGCAATAGATTTGGATGATGGTGACGAATTGGCCTGGGTAAGCGTGACTGACGGAGCAACAGAACTTTTGGTTGCAACGAAAAAAGGTATGGCAATTCGATTTAATGAGACGGATGTCAGAGCTGTTGGGCGCACGGCACGAGGAGTAAAAGCAATTTCGCTTCGAGATGGTGATAATGTTGTTGGAATGAGTCCCGTTTCACGTGAAACAATGGTTTTAACAGTTTCGGAGACGGGCTATGGAAGGCTTTCTGAGATTGATGATTATCGGCTTCAAATGCGTGGTGGAAAAGGAATTACGAATTATCACGTTGAGAAATATGGTGACGTAGCATCGATAAAATTGGTATCAAGCGACGAAGACATTATTTTAATCTCAGAAAGTGGCATAATTATTCGTATAAAAGCCGATACAATTAGAGTTTGCTCACGACCTTCAAAGGGTGTCCGCGTTATGAAAATTGCAGATAATAATAGAATTGTTGCAGTTGCGAGCGTGCCTCATGAGGACGATGTTGAGGATATTTCTTCAGAGGATGTCGTTGAAGATGCAGCGAAAGAGGATTCTTCAGACGATTGAGAATAAGATAAAGTTTCAACAGTTTTTTGATTTTTTGTGGAAAATTTACGCCTCGCGATATAGTGAGGCGTAATCAAAAAAATTCGCGCGCCCGCGCACCACACCTAATCCTGTGGTGCATGGGCGCACTTTGTAAAGAGGAGAAAATTTTATGAAAATAGCTCCGTCGATATTGTCAAGCGACTTTTCAAAACTTGGTGAAGAAGTGAAAAAAGTAACAAATTTTGGTGCGGATTATATTCACTTAGATGTGATGGATGGCGTGTTTGTAAGAAACATAACGTTCGGTTCAGCGATTATAAAAGCGATCCGACCATATACAATTTTACCTTTTGACGTCCATTTAATGATTACAGAGCCACTTAGATACGTAAAAGATTTTGCAAAAGCCGGTGCGGACATAATTACATTTCATGTTGAGGCAAAAAAAAATGTATTAGAAACGATAAATCTAATAAAATCATGCGGAAAAATGGTAGGTTTATCGATAAAACCAGGGACTTCTGTAAATGAAGTTTTGAAATATTTATATTTGACTGATTTAGTCCTTGTAATGACTGTGGAGCCGGGCTTTGGCGGACAAAAATTCATGCCGGAAATGATGGAAAAGGTTAAAATTTTAAAAAAAGAAATAAAGTCTAGAAATTTGTGTACGTTGATAGAAGTTGATGGAGGTATTAATGAAATTACAGCCAAAATAGCCGCAAAAAATGGAGCAGATATTTGTGTAGCAGGAACAAGTATTTTTAAGAGTAACGATATGAAATTTGCTATAGATAGTTTAAAATAAAAGAAAAATAAGCGGAAGACTCACAAAACCAATCAAAAATCGGTTAAAAGAGTGTCCGCTTATTTTTTAAGTTATAAGATACTTACCAAATTCTTCTACGGCGCGATTTTTAACAATAACGTTGCCTTTTTCAAAAACTCTCGCGGCAACAATAGAATCTTTGCCGATAAGCTCGCCGTATTCGCTAATAACTGCCATCATATTTGAGGAAATGGAGCCGTTTGCGTAGAATATGATGTAGTAAGAGTTGTTTAATTCTATAATAGAACTATTTACAAAAGAGGAAGATTTATTATAAATGCGTTCAATTAGGGCGAAAAGAGAATCAGAATCTTTAAAAAAGAATGTAAAAGGTTTAGAATTATTTTTTATTTTATAAGTTTTTCTAGATTTTTTAATTTTATTTGAAAGAAGAGTAATAATAACAAAACAGCCATTGGATTGCGGAATAGCCTCGATTAAAAGTTTTTTGTTTGAGCTAGAAAATCCGATTTCGGACTCAGCTCTGGCTAGCAAATTTTTAATAATTTCTCTAGAGTAATCATTTTTCCAATCTAGCTGATTAAAAGTGATGTCCAAGAAATCCATATCCTCGCTTGAAAGGGCAATTAATAAGCGTTTTTCGTCGATTTTATCCAAAATCATGACGACACCCCCCATGCAAAATAAAAGTATCTTAATAATATAATATTATATGAAAGTGGAGTGTGCAAGTGGATATTGCAGGATGGGTAAAATTACATTGAATATTTACAAAAAACAAGATAAGATGCATAAAAGCGGCGTTTTTGAGAATAAATATTGACAAAAAAAGAAGAAAGTAGTAAAATAAAAATTAAAATTATAAGTAATTTTATACAATAGAGGAGATTTTTTATGATATTTAATAGTTTATTTGGCTTACCAATGATAAGTAGCCTGACATCATTGTTGTTTAAAGTTTTTTTGTGCATTTCTGTTTATAAAGATGCCAAGGAACGCAATGACAAAAATGCGGTTTTATGGACGATTTTAGTCGCCATATTTGGTTTGATACCAATGATTATCTATGCTATTTTTAGATTTCACAGAGATAAAGAGTTTGTGTTGTGTCCGCATTGTGGAAAATTAGTTTCAAAAAAATATCCAGTTTGTATGTATTGCAAACAGCCTGTAAATGATTCTAAAAACCGAGAGTTTATCAGCGAAGAGGTAAAAAAATATTTAATTATCGCAGCAGCATTTTTCGTAGCAAATTTAATAGCGGAAAGTATAATTTTTGCAACAGGCGCAAGACAAGGGGTAACTTTGAATATATTTTAAAAATATTTATTTCTTTTATTACATTTAGTATAATATTAAGAGGTAAAAATGGAGAAATTTAAATCGAAAAGTTGTTTTTTTATACTACTGTTCGTGGTTGTTGAATTTTTCTTTTCTAAAAATTTGGCTTTTGCACAAAATGTTAAAGAATTTACGTTGCATAAAGGTCAGTCGCTATTTATTTCGAGTAAGCATTTGCGAAATGAAGAAATTTTAGTATCAGAAGATAAGAATATAGCGTCGGTGTCAAACGGGATAATCACAGCAAACTCAGTGGGAGAAACGTTTTGTAAATCAAAGAGCGTGGAGCTAGATGGGACTGCGGTGGAGAAAATTTACAAAATCAAAGTTTTGCCACCCCAATTATTAAAATATACTTTTTCAGAGCCGAATAATCCAAAATGTGGTGAGATGTTGACACTTTCGGCAATAACAGATGCATCAGTAGCTCAAGTAAAATTTTTAATTAATACAAAAGATGGTAAATTAGAAAAAAATACAGAAGAAAAATTTTCTGATGGGAAGAATTTTGTGCACAAAGTACATGTGAAATTAAATGATTTTGGTGATTTTGCAGTTAGCGTTCAGGTAAAAACAGGAGGATTTTGGCAGAATGCAGGAGGCTCTTTTACTCTGAAGGTTTGTGAAAATTCGAAAATGGAAACAACAAAACGAAGAGCGAGTGATAAATGTGTAAATTACATAATGGCGAAAGAGGGCTTTAAATCGGCACTTAAAGTGGACTGTTGTGCCAGGGATACTTATGATATTGGCTACGGCAATGTGGTAAAGCCTGGAGAGGAGTTTTTTAATAATATTACACGAACAGAAGCGAAAAGTTTGCTTTTAAAGCGGCTAAATGACGATAGATATTTGAGAAGTTTAAATAATTTTATAGTAAAAAATAATTTGTATTTTTCGCAGAATCAATTTGATGCTCTTTTGAGTTTTACTTATAATGTGGGGATGTCTTGGTTAGTTGATTCAGATTTACAAAAGATTATATTAGATGCAAAAAATACAAATAGTAAAAATGATAAAAATGCCGTGAGGTCGATTGGAACGGTAGTTTCTGATGATGGTTTGAGATTGCGTGAACAACCAAATACAAAAAGTAAAATTCTGGGAGTTTTAAAATTTAATGAGCAAGTTGAAATTTTAAATGAGGCTAGTGATGGTTGGTATAAAGTTAAAACAAAAAATGGCCAAGAAGGCTTTTGTTTTGCGGAGTTTTTGTTAGCGAAGAAAGAATATACTGATAGTAATATTATGACGGTAAATTCAGAAAATGGGTTAAGGCTAAGAAGTCAACCGAACACTAATAGTAACGTGATAGATGTTTTAAGTTTTGATGAACAGATAGAAGTTTTAGACAAAGATTATAACAAATGGTATAAAGTAAAAACGAAAAGCGGTAAAGAAGGTTTTTGTTTTGCAGAGTTTTTAACTATTAAGCCTGTTAATGTTGAAAATTTGATAGATAAAAAGGCTTTTTCAAAAGAATTTTTGACTTATCACAATGCAGGGGGGAGATTTGTGAAAGGTCTTTTAAACAGGCGAATTGAAGAGTTGCAGATGTTTTTTTACAATGATTATTCAACAGATGGAGCAAAAAATAAATACAATTTCTCATTGCCAAGCTGTAGTTAATAATGAACAAAGCCCGCGCGGGTATAGTGCGGGCTTCGCTTTTTTATTTTTTAGAAAATAATTGTTTTATTATTGCAGTTTTTGGGATATAATTTGTTTAGGAAAAAATTTTTGCAAAAAAGCAAGGAGGAGCAAAAATGATGGAGATATATTTGGACAACGGCGCAACCACAAAGCCATGTAAAGAGTGCGTGGAAAAAGTGGTAGAAATGCTCACGGTTAAATATGGAAATCCGTCATCGTTACATGAAAAAGGTTTTGAGGCCGAGCAAGAAATAGAGTCTGCAAGAGCTGTAATTGCACAGAATTTGAATGCAAACGCAAGTGAAGTATATTTTACCTCCGGTGGCACAGAGGCCAACAATATAGCGATTTTAGGGAGTGCTGCAGCAAACAAAAAGCGAGGAAAGAAAATAGTTACAACGGCAATGGAACACTCTTCAGTGTACAACTCTGCAAAAGCGCTTGAAAAAGAGGGTTTCGATGTGGTATATTTAAAGCCTGACGAGAATGGACAAGTCACGTTGGAACAAATTGAAAAAGCTGTCGATGAAGAGACTATTCTGGTTAGTATGATGCTGGTGAACAACGAAGTAGGTACTGTTTTTCCAGTGGAGAAAATTAAGAAAATTATAATTCAAAAAAAATCGCCAGCACTTCTGCATATTGATGCAGTTCAGGCCTTTGGTAAGATTCCGATAAATGCAGAAAAATTGTCAGCAGATTTGTTAACGATTTCTGCGCATAAAGTCCATGGGCCAAAAGGCGTAGGTGCACTGTACAAGCGAAAGGATGCACATATTTTTGCAAGAACATTTGGTGGAGAACAGCAAAAAAAGTTACGCCCCGGAACCGAAGCAGTACCGTTAATAGCAGGATTTGGTGAGGCCGTGAAGCAAATTAATTTAACAAAACAATATGAAAAGATTTATCAACTAAATAAATACTTTAAAGAAAAAATTTTGAATATGAAAGAAATTTCGATAAATTCGCCGCAAAATGCAATTCCATATATAATTAATATTTCTACAAATGAAATAAAATCAGAAACAATGCTTAATTTTTTGTCATCAAAAGGAATCTTTGTTTCGAGTGGTTCCGCATGCGCAAAGGGTAAAAAAAGTCGAGTTTTGAGCGAGATGAAGCTTCCAGAACAACGCATTGACACAGCTTTGCGAATTAGTTTTTCAAAGTATAATACTATTGAAGACATCGATGAATTTTTGCGTCAATTGACGTTTGGAATTAAAAATTTGGCGCACATATAAATTGAAAGGAAATTTTTGTAAAAATGAAAGAAATAATGCTAATAAAGTTAGGCGAAATCGTGTTAAAAGGGTTAAACCGCAAAAATTTTGAAGATAGATTAATAAAAAATATCCGGCAAAAGATTTTACCGATGGGAAATTTCGAGTTAAGAAATATGCAGTCGACGATTTATTTAATTCCAGCCGATGAAAATGTTGATTTTGATGAGTTGGATAAAAAAATTAAAACAGTTTTTGGAATATCCAGGTATTCGCGGGCAGCACAATGTGAAAAAACTCTTAGGGACATTCAAGAGACGGCAGTTAAATATTTAGGTGAAAAATTTTCACAAATAAAAACATTCAAAGTTGAATCGAAACGCAGCGACAAAAGTTTTCCGCTGAAATCGCCGGAAATATCCGCCTCGGTTGGGGAGTATATACTTGAAAGTTTTCCAAATTTAACCGTTGATGTACATAATCCAGATATTACCGTTACAGTGGAAATTCGAGATTTTGGCGCTTATGTTCATGATGATGCGGCACTCGGCGCAGGGGGCATTCCTGTTGGTACAGGCGGGCGTGCGGCAGTTTTAATTTCTGGTGGTATAGACAGCCCAGTGGCGGCTTGGATGCTGGCAAAACGCGGTGTGGAATTGATTGCCATTCACTTTGCAAGTCCACCATACACCAGTGCCAGAGCTGAGCAGAAGGTTGTTTCGCTTTTGAATAAAGTGGCAGTTTTTAGTGGAAAAATCGAAATGATTGTCGTTCCTTTTACAAAAATTCAAGAAGAAATTAAGAATAACTGCTCAGAGGATTTTTTTACTATAATTATGCGCCGCTTTATGATGAAAATTTCTCAAATAATTGCTGAAAAATATCGGTGTGAAGCGCTTGTTACTGGGGAGAGTTTGGGACAAGTTGCAAGTCAAACAATGAAAGCAATCGCGTGCACTAATGCTGCGGTTGAAATGCCAGTTTTTCGGCCGTTAATAGGTTTGGATAAAGACGAAATCGTTGAGATTGCCAGAAAAATTGACACTTTTGATATTTCTATTTTGCCTTATGAGGATTGTTGTACAGTTTTTACACCGAGACATCCAAGAACAAAGCCTAATTTGAATGAAGTTTTAAAAGAAGAGAGTAAAATTAATTGCGATGATTTAATAAAATATGCCGTAGAAAACATAAAAATAACTAAAATTTTTGATGTGAAAGAGGAAGATGTATGAAAAGACTGAAAAAATCCAATAAATCAAAAAAAATAATTTTTATTTTAAGTGCAATTGTTTTTATTGTTTCTTTGGCAATTATTGTTAATTTGTGGATAATTGAGCCGTATAAAAATCGTTCAACGATGAAGGAAATAGAGGACATTTACTATAAGGACGCTGATGTGGAGCCTCCGCAAGATAGGGGAGATTTGGCTTCTTTGCTGTCGATAAACGGCGATATAAAGGGCTGGATAAAAATAAAAAATACACCGATAAATTATCCAGTTTTGCAGTCTGCACAAACCGATTCGACCTATTATCTGCACCGAAATTATAAAAAAAATAATAGTAGCTTCGGAAGCATTTTCTTAGATTCAATTTGTGATATCTCAAAACCGTCGAAAAATTTGATTTTATACGGCCACAACATGAGAGATGGAAGTATGTTTGGAAATTTATTGAAATACGATAACTTAGATTTTTACAAAGAGCGTCCGGTGATAATGTTTGACACGCTCGATGGTCAAGGTGATTGGAAGATTATTTCAGTTTTTAAAACAAACACGCTAAAAGAGCAAGGCGAGCTTTTTAATTACTTGATGGTTGACTTTGCAAATGACAAGGATTTTTTGGACTTTGTTTATGATGTGAAAATTCGCTCTATTATCGACACGCCCGTTGATGTTGGCAAAAACGATAGGCTAATTACATTGTCGACGTGCTCGTATGAAATGAAGGATTTTAGAACGGTTGTTGTTGCGAGAAAAGTTAGAGAAGGCGAATCTAGCGCGGTTGATGTGGAAAACGCCAAATTAAGTGGCAATCCGCTTATGCCATCTGGATATTATTCAAGTCATGGAGGAAAATCGCCAGAAGTTAACGGTTTTGAAAAAGATTTGGCAGCAGGGAAATTATCGTGGTACGTCGAGTAATAAACTCAGAGTTCGAGATTTCATTTTAATGCCACTATTTTGATGATTTTGCTTATAAGTAATGACTTTAATAATATTAGCAATAAAATTTTCAATTTGAGCCTTTTGTACTTAAATAAAATAGTAAAAGACCCCGAAAGAAATTTTCTCTCGGGGATTATCTATATAAAGCGAAACTCCTGCGCAGTTTTCGCTTTAATATATTATGTCGCAATTTTTATCTTGACACGTTATTTATCGGGTGTTTTAGCATTTTTAATTTCTTTTTCAGAATTTATTTCTTTAATTTTGCTCTTTTTGTATTTGTATAGTGTAATCGTGACGTAAATACCTAAAATTAAGCAACCTACGTTGTGGATAGCAGCCATTCCTCTAAAATTTGGCCACAACTCCGTTACGATGAAATCAGCTAAGGTGTAAAAACCTTCAAACAGAAAGAAGAATGACAATGACCGATACATGGGAAATTGTCGAAGCTCTGCTGTGAAAAAAATTGTTGTGATTGCAAGAAATAGTATAGATAAAATGATGGATATCCACATGGTTAGTGTCCTCCTTTTAACTTTTTTATTATAATTTTATTCTTTTTCGAAGTCAAATTTTTTTGAGGGCGCCGCCTCAGACAGAACTTTTTCTTTGTTCGGAAATAAAAGTGTGAGGTTCTGTCTGAGAGGCGGATTTAACGATTTCAAATATATTTTTATAAAAAAGTTTATAGTTAAATCCGCCGGTTGAGAAACATTATTTCTCAACCGGCGGCGCCCTCAAAAAGCATGAAGTTAACTTAAAATGTAAATTTGTTTAGTACGGCGGCCAAATTGACGGCATTCATGTTCGGAATCCATATATAAATCAATCATAGCACGACCTTGACGCATAGCGCCACCAGTGTCAGCAGCAGTGCAGATGCCATATCCAGGTATATAAAGTTTAGTTCCGTAAGGAATTTGTTTTGGATTAACCGCGACCAATCCACGTCTAGCTAAAGCACCGGTAGAAGTTCTGGCACCGTCTTTTGCGGTATAAGCAGTGCAAACACCGGTTAAAACTTTGTTATAATGATAAATATTTCCGTTTTCGTCAGTAATTACACCGTTCTCAATGGAAACCTTAACATTACCATTATTTTTAGATTTAGTGCCGACAATTTTAACTTGATTAACAGGATTTTTCAATATATTTTCAGATAAAATATCGGTTTGAACCAAATTTCCATCAACATATTTTACGCGCTTAGTAACTTCTTTTTCACCGTTAGCGCCAGAAGTTTCAATTTTAAAATTACCACGCTCTAAAGTGTCAGATTTTTTTACTTCAGTAGAGAAAGGAATGGTTTCTTTTTCGGTAATTTCTTTAATTTCAACGCGATTTACAATAATATTCATTCCGTCTTCAACAAGTTTGTCGAGAGGCTCATTAACAGAGTCATCTTGAGAAAGCGTGATGTTTAAGAAGTTTAAAGCGTTGAGAACAGAGCCTTCTGGAACGGAAACAGCATTATTTCGGCCATCAACAGAAATATTAACAGGAATCATTTTAGAAATAGTAATTTGCATATTCGGGACAAGAGCGGCATTTAAGTCGACGGAAGCATGAAAATTTTCGCCAAATGGAATGTTATTCTTAGTGAGCAAATCAGCAACAGTACCGTCGTTTGCAGAGAAAGAATGCCAGTCACCGTCAAAGAAAACGCTAACAGAAAATGCACGTTTAATAGCGATGTCTACTTGTTTAGAATTTGCATCTGTCCGAACTATCTTATCCTGTTCGCCAATATTGATACCAGCTTGCTTTAAAACGGCGTTTGTCTCGGAATGTAAAGTGCGAAATTTTGTAATTTCCTCACCATCTTTTATGGTAACATCCTTGCTCAAAGCAGAGACGGTTAAAGCAGATGTGGAGCCGAGACCCACCATTAAAAATAAAGATATAATTCTTTTAATTTGCTTATTTGAAAGACTTTTAAACTTTTTTAAGGTACTCAAAAATATTCCTCCGTTTCGTAACCTTTATGTAATAAATACATTATAAAAATCAAGTTTAAAATGAACTTGCAAATACAATTATAAAATCTGGATAAACAAATGTCAAATGATGCAAAAATCACTTTTTGTTAATTAGTAACAATGGGTTGTTGAATTTGTAGCCAATATGAGAAGGTGAAAGTCCTTGGAAAATGCAATTTGTGTAAATTTTTGGGATTCAGTTTGTGCAAAAAGCAGAATTTTAATAGTTACAAAAACGTTACAATTTATTACATTGATTTAATAAAAAATTCCTCCTGTTTTTATAAATCAGAAGGAACCTTTATATTAAAGCAAGTGGAAGTTGCTTTTTCTGCTTCAAGAAGCAATGAGTTTAAAAAATAATAATACTTATTTTCTTTGGATGCCAAATCAACATATTCGACTATTTTTTTCTTGAATTTATTTAAAGTATTTAAAAGATTTCGTTTTATTTCGGAATCAGAAAAGATTTGTTTTATTTTATGGTTCATATAGGCGTATATAGCGATTGGCAACGGAAGGTGAAATAAGAATTTCAAGCCAGTTTCTTTAATTTTGTATGTTAAATATTGCTTTGAAGACATATTTTCTAAAAGTTGAGATTTAAATTTTTCATTAATACACTCATTCTCTTTTATATGATTCATACATTTTTCAAGCTTTAATAAGACGTTCTTAATTTCATTTTGTGCTTTTTCAGAAAAAGTTACTTTAGAGGCATCGTTATGAAGTTTAGAGTCACTTGAATTGTGGCGAGATAAAGAGCCGTTTTCAGATTTGTGAGTATCTTGAGAAGTTTCTGCGATATTGTTAATATCCGTTGCGTTGCTGGGGAAGCAATTTGAACACAAAACCAGCACAAAAATTAAAGCGATTGATAAAAATTTTTTCATAAAATATCTCCTATTATTTTGTTTATAAATATTATATCATAAAAGTAAAATTTTTTAAAGTTAAAGGAATAATGAAAATTTATATAAGTAAAGTCCCCTTCTCTTTATCCATAAATAAAGAAAAGGGGAAGATTAATTTACTTTAAATAGTTGTCATAAAGATTAGCTGCCATGTAATAAAGTTCTTTTACGTCGTTAAAACTTTTTATTCGGTTAAAGTGGTCTGGATGCAAAGTCTTTGTGACTGTTTTTATGAAGGTTCTAACATCATTTTTCATTTCTGATTTGTACTTTTTACAAACCAAGTTATTAATTTTGTTAATAATGTTGTATGCCACAGAAGGAACTATGTAAATATACGCAATAACTTCAAACGCTATTTGGCATATTATTTTTGTTAAAGAAGTTAATAAATATTTTTTATCTGAAGTATTTTCAAGTTTTTGCATTTCTTTTTTTAACTTTTCAATTTGTTGTTCTCTAAAAGATTTTCTCACAAGCTTGTTTGCGTATTTTTGTTCTTCAGGATTAATTTTTTCAGCAGTTTCTGAAGATTTGATTTCTTCTTTGGAAATGTTTTTGTTTTCTTCTATTGGTTTTTCATCGGCTTTAATTGAAGCTTTGCTTTTTAACAAAGCAAGATTATCGTTAATTTGTCTTATTTTCTTAGATACCGTAGTTTCTCTAAATTCATTTTGAAAATTGTCTGCAGCGTAGCAGTTTGCACTAAAAGAGTTAAAACTTAGTGTTAAAATTAACATGCATGATAATATCTTTTTCATAAAATATCTCCTTTTTTTATTATTATATCACATTGTATCATATGAAAGAACTTTTTTGTTTCTAAAAAAGAAAAATAACACAATTCAAGAAAAATTCTCCTTTTGAGACAAAAAATTAAGCTTACTCTGTATTTTTGTTAAAAACAAACAGCCCGCGCGGTATAGTGCGGGCTGCAATGCTACAGGTAAAAATATTACCTTTTTGAAAATTGAGGAGCTCTACGGGCAGCTTTAAGGCCGTATTTTTTACGTTCTTTCATACGTGGATCGCGAGTTAAGAATCCTGCTTTTTTAAGTAATGGACGTAAATTTTCAGCATCATATTGAAGGAGTGCGCGAGAAATGCCATGACGAATAGCTCCTGCTTGACCAGTAACGCCACCACCGGCAACTCTGCAAACAACGTCAAATTTGCTGTCAGTTTCTGTTAAAACGAGCGGTTGACGAACGATTAATTTTAAAGTTTCAAGACCGAAATATTCGTCGATAGGCCTGTCGTTGATGATGATTTTACCAGCTCCCTTGTAAACACGAACCCGAGCGACAGAACTTTTTCTTCGGCCAGTACCGTAAAAGTATGAAGTTTTATTATACATGATTATAGCTCCTTTCTTACATATTAAAAATTTCTGGCTGTTGAGCAGTATGAGAATGTTCAGAGCCAGCAAAAACGCGTAGTCTGGTTAAGGCTTTTCTTCCGATTGTTGTATCTGGAATCATACCTTTAACGGCTAAACTCATAGCGAACTCAGGTTTTTCTGCCATTATTTTGTCATAACGAGTGTCTTTTAAATGACCAATGTAACCTGTGTGATGATAATAATGCTTTTGAGTCAGCTTGTTTCCTGTTAATACGGCATCTTTGCAGTTAATAACGATAACGTGGTCGCCGCAATCGACATGTGGAGCAAATGTGGGCTTATGTTTGCCACGAAGCAATACTGCAACTTGAGCAGCAACTCGTCCAAGAGGTTTGCCTGCAGCGTCAATTACATACCATTTGCGAGAAATTTCATGCTGTTTTGGCATAAATGTTGACATTTTTGTTCCTCCTAAAATAATTAAGTTTATTTATTTCTTAAATTTTACCACTTTATTTATATAAGTGTCAAGCATAATTTTTTATTATTTTAATGTGCGTTGGCAAAAACTTTAAAATTTAATGTTTTTCTTATATTTACTCGCAATATCTTTAAGTTTATTTACGAAAATTTTAGAAAAACTCTCTTTATCTTTACTTATTTTTGTTTTATAATATAGTTAGTTTTATTGATTTCGGTTTTACAGAAGCGTTCTTGCTTGTGCCCGCAGGGCACGCCGTCACGAAAGTGGCGGCGTTGGACAATGACTTTATTCAAAGTCATTGTCCTCAAAAATGCAAAAATGGACAAATAATTATTATAGTTAAATTTTGCATTTTTGACCCTGCGGGCCTACATCGACTACATAAATAATTAGCCAAAAATAAGAGGGGATGATGGAGAATGTCATTAGTAAATACGAAAGAAATGCTAAAAAAAGCATACAAAGAGAACTATGCCGTGGGCGCATTCAATGTAAATAATATGGAAATTGTGCAGGGGATAACAAAAGCGTGTCAAGAATTAAAATCTCCGGTAATTTTGCAAGTGTCGGCTGGAGCGAGGAGATATGCCAGTCATACATATTTAATGAAGTTAGTGGAAGCTGCCGTACAAGAAACTTCGGTTCCGATAGCTCTGCATTTGGATCACGGAGACAGTTTTGAGTTGTGCAAAAGCTGTATAGATGGCGGATTTACATCAGTAATGATTGATGGCTCGAGCCTAAATTACGAAGAAAACATAGAATTGGCGAAGCGGGTTGTAGATTACGCACATCCACGGAAAGTAACAGTAGAAGCAGAGCTTGGGCGACTAGCAGGAATAGAGGATGAAGTAGATGTATCAAGTGAGAAAGCTTACTATACAGACCCAGCTCAGGTGGAAGATTTTGTTGAACGGACGGGTGTAGATTCACTTGCAATTGCGATAGGAACAAGTCATGGAGCGTATAAATTCAAACCAGGCCAAAATCCGCAATTGCGTTTTGATATATTAAATGAAATTGAAAAAAGGTTGCCTAATTTTCCAATAGTGCTGCACGGAGCGTCGTCGGTAATACCAGAATTTGTTGATATGATAAATAAAAATGGCGGAAAAATGCCAGATGCAATAGGAATTCCGGAAGAAATGCTGCGAGAAGCCGCCAAAATGGCCGTTTGCAAAATAAATATAGATTCAGACTTGCGGCTGGCAATGACAGGAACAATTCGAAAATATCTTAACGAAAATCCGTCGCATTTTGACCCAAGACAGTATTTAAAACCTGCCAGAGAGGCCATTTATAACATGGTTTCGCATAAAATAAATAATGTTTTGGGTAGCGCAAACAAGGCTTAAAAGGCAAGTACGCACCGCGCGATATAGTGCGGTGCGAGTTTAATTTTTAGAAGGAATATAAATGAAAGAAACACCATTATATGACGCGTTAAGAGCTCATAAAAATTTAAACCGTGCATCTTTTCACACGCCAGGACACAAAAATTCGAAAAAAATAATGAGTAAACGACTATTTGAGTTAGATTTCACCGAGCTTCCAGACACAGATAGCCTTTACGAAGCTTCAAATGTCATAAAAAAAGCAGAAATGTTAATGGCACAACTTTACGGAGCAAAAAGCACAATTTTTTCTGCAGGAGGTTGTACATTATGCATTCAAACCATGCTAAAATTAGCGTTGCCTTACGGGGGAAAAATCATAGCGTCGCGAATGATTCATAAAAGTGCAGTAAATACGATGGCAATTTTAGATGCAAAAGTCAAATGGATAATGCCAGAAATTAGTGAAAGTATAAATAATTTTTCACAAATAAGTGCAACTGAAATTGAGAGTATGTTACAAAAAGATAAAAATTTTGATTGCGTTTATGTAACAAGCCCAGATTATTTTGGTCGTATCGCTGATATTGAAAGTATCGCGAAAGTTTGTCATAGATATAACGTGCCGTTGCTGGTTGACAACGCACATGGAGCGCATTTGAAATTTTTGTCAAGAGATATTCATCCACTTGCACTTGGTGCGGATATGGTGGCAGATTCGGTACACAAAACTTTACCGGTCCTGACAGGTGGCGCATTTTTGCACATTGCAAACGAAAAATACATCAAGAATGCTAAGCAAGCTATGGCGCTTTTTGGCTCTACAAGCCCGTCGTATCCGATAATGTCCTCTCTTGATATTTGTAGATCCTGGCTGAAGCAAAATGGTAAGAAAGCCTATTTAAAGCTCCAAAATGAGGTTGTGAAGATTAAAAAAATTGCTAGGCGAAAAGGTATTTTCGATGATTGCGAAAATGTTGACCCTGTGAGACTAACTTTAAATACGATTAAAATTGGACTCTTGGGATACGATGCTGCAGAATATTTTCGCAAAAATGGTGTAGAACCAGAACTTTCAGATAAAGATAAAGTAGTTTTTATCGCGACACCGATGAACTCAAAAGCAGATTTTATTCGATTAAAGTATGCAATAAAGACACTTCCGCATGGTGAATGTGTACAAAATGAAACGCCTATTTTTGATGTGCCGATTATAAAAAAATCGCTTCATGAAGCTTTATTCAGTACTTCAAAATCCGTGGAGGTCCGCGATTCTTTAGGAAAAATCAGCGCAAATACAATTTGTCCATGCCCGCCAGGAATTCCTATTTTGATGCCAGGAGAAGTTATTACCGAAAATTCCATCAAAAATTTGTTGTACTATGGAATTTTTTCAATAGATGTGATAAAATAAGTTCGTAAATTTTGTTTTTGAGGTGATTATCGTGAAACTGATTCTTGCAATAGTAAACAGCGATGACGCAAATGCAGTTCTAAATGCGCTTACAGATAACGGCTTTTCAGTGACTAAGCTTTCGACTACAGGTGGCTTTTTGAAGGTGGGCAACACAACTTTTATAACGGGTGTTGATGATGAGCGCGTGGACGAGGTTATAAAAATTATCAAAGAAAAAAGCAATAAGCGCAAGCAAAGTGTGCCAAATGCAACACCACTTGAAGTGGGAATGTACAGCGCAATTCCATTTGAAATTACTATTGGTGGTGCAACGGTTTTTGTTCTTGATGTGGACAGATTTGAAAAGCTTTAGGAAGTATTTTTATGAATTTTAACGATTTTGTAGGGAATCATGAAGTAAAAGCGCAATTACAGGAATTATTTGAAGAAAATAAAGTTTTTCACGCAATTTTGATAGAAGGCGAAAAAGGTTTAGGGAAAAAAACTTTAGCGAATATAATTGCACAAACGGCTGTTTGCTCGCGACCCAAAATGGGGGTAGCTTGTGAGGAATGTTCTGACTGTAAAAAAGTGCAAAAATGTATTCACCCAGATGTGATTTATCCCGAGAAAACTGGTGTTTTGCAGACTTATAGCATCGCGACAGTCAGAAAAATTCGATCTGATGCGTACATTGCTGCAAATGAGGCTCAAAATAAGGTTTATATTTTCTCTGATGTCGATAATATGGGGGTTCCGGCGCAAAATGCTCTTTTGAAAGTACTTGAAGAGCCACCTAAGAATGTAATTTTTATATTAACTTGCACGAATTTCGCAAATGTTCTTTCGACAATTCGTTCAAGGACTCAACAAATAGCATTAAAATCGGTTTCGCAGCAAGAATTACATAAATATTTACTCCAAAATTACCCTGAAGAAAATTTAAACGAAATTTGGCAAATTTCTAAAGGGAACATTGGCGTAGCACTCAACTTAATTAAACTTCCTGACTGGAAAAAAACGTCTGATATTGCCAAAAAGATTGCGCTGAGTTTGGTTTCGTCGAATGAATTTGAGTTAATGACTTTGGTGGCACAGCTTTCAGATAGCAAAAAAGAGTTTAGTTCCATGTTAAAGATTTTTTCTTCTATACTTAGGGATGTAATGATTTTATTGGCAAAAGCTTCCGTTGCGGATGCGAATGATTGTGCTAAAACATTATCAGAAAAACTTTCGATGAAACAAGTTTTAAATTTGATAGATATTATACATTGTACAAAGGATTATGTTGAAAAAAATGTAAATTTATCAAATGTAACCACTTTTTTTTGCTCAAACTTATTTAAAATATCTAACCGTAATTTGTAATTCAAGGAGGAAAAAATGTTTGGAATTGTTGGGATAAGATTTAAAGAGATTGGAAAAGTTTACTATTTTGATTCTGGAAGTCAAAAATTTGCTGTAAATGATTTAGCTGTAGTTGAGACTGCTCAAGGGTTGAATTGTGGTAGGGTTGTGATCGCAAAAAAGAATTTTACCGAAAATAGTTTTGCTAAAAATTTGAAAAAGGTTATTAGAAAAGCTAATTTTAAAGATGTTGAGCGTTTAGAAAAATTAAAGGAAAAGGAAGTTCGAGCGAAAAAACTTTTCAATGAGAAAATAAAAAAGCACTGCCTAGAAATGAAGCTTATCGATGTGGAGTACACTTTTGATGGTAGCAAAATTTTGTTTTATTTTACTGCAGATGGACGCGTAGACTTTCGTAATCTTGTGAAAGAATTAGCGGGAATTTTTAAAACTCGAATAGAACTGCGCCAAGTTGGGGTGCGTGATGAGGCAAAATCTCTAGGAGGTTTGGGCATTTGTGGAAAACCATTTTGTTGCGCAACTTTTTTGGATGAGTTTCAACCAGTTTCAATAAAAATGGCTAAAGAACAGGGGCTTTCATTGAACCCGGTTAAAATTTCGGGAACTTGTGGCCGACTGATGTGCTGTTTAAAATTTGAGCAGGATGCGTACGCTGATTTACTGAGAAATGCGCCGAAACTGGGTGCAATTGTGGACACGCCAAAGGGAAAAGGTACGGTCGTTGAACAAAATCTTTTAACTGGAATGTTGAAAGTTCGTATGGACTCAGCGCCCGAAGCGGTGCCGGTTTGCTTTAATTTGAAAGATGTAAAAATTATTAAGGATGCAAAAATTAAGGTTAGCAAAGATGAGATTGATGAGTTAAAAATTTTGGAATAATTATTTGTTATTTGCAGTATTTTTTCAGATGTGATAAAATGTAGGTGTTTATGTTTGGGAGGTGTTTGAAAAATGGCATATAAAATTAATGACAACTGTATTTCATGTGGTGCTTGCGAGGCAGAGTGTCCTGTTGGAGCAATTTCTGCTGGCGATGGCAAATTTGTTATAGATCCGGAAATTTGCATATCTTGTGGTGCTTGCGCGAACGTTTGCCCCGTGGGAGCTCTGTCTCAAGAGTAGCAATTTGCAATAAGAGGTTTATAGCGGGCGTCAATAGTCGCAGTTGTGACTGTTGGTGCCCGCTTAATTTGGTTTTGTGTGATGATTTAGATTTATCCGCGGCTACACGATTTTCAATCGCGTGGTCGTCAAAAAAATTTTTTTGACGACCTGCGCAGTTTATTTCTATAAACTGCGGGCCGCGGTTGCGTGAGGAAAAAGGAGGAGCGAAAAACGATGCTGTTACCTGGAGAAAGTATAGAAAGTTTTTCAGAAAAGATAAAAGTTATAACCTCAAAGGAGCATACATTTGGAACGGATACAATGCTATTGGCAGATTTTTCAATGCCAAAAAAATTCGAGGTGGCAGTCGAAATAGGCACAGGATGTGGCGCGATACCGATGTATTGGCTGAGTATGACGGAGGTAAAAAAGGTTTTTGCAATAGACATTCAAAAAAAAGCCTGCCAACAGTTGAAAAGGTCAGTAGAAATCAGCGAAGTGAGCGATAAAATAGAAGTAATTCACGCGGATGTGAAGGAAAATATACCACAAATTTTGACTCACAGCTGCGACTTAGTGGTGTGCAATCCACCGTATAAGGCGATTGGACAAGGAGTTGTAAATGAGAAAAAAGAAAGGTTAATTGCACGACATGAACATGAGTGCACAATTGATGATGTGACGAAAAGTGCGAATAAATTTTTAAACTTTTGGGGGCGACTTTGCCTGTGCCATCGAGTTGAGCGCCTTTGTGATGTTGTGGAATCTATGAGAAAAAATAAAATTGAACCAAAAAAAATTCAATTTGTTCAGCAGCGAAAAAGTTCTCCTGCAAAGCTTTTTTTAATAGAGGGCAGAAAAGGAGCGAAACCAGGCCTAATCGCGCTGCCGACCCTTTTTATTGAAAATGAAGACGGAAATTTATCTGAAGAAATGAACCGAATTTACAAAATTTATGGAGAAAAAATATGAGTGGAAAATTAATTTTGGTGGGAACTCCAATTGGAAACTTAAACGATATGTCACCACGAGCTGTGAAAGCTCTAGAAGAAGCAGATTTTATTGCAGCTGAAGATACTCGAGTTACGATGAAGTTATTGAATCATTTTGGCGTAAAAAAGCCGATGATTAGCTATTTTGAGCACAATAAACGACAAAAAGGAAAATATATTGTTGATCGAATTTTGTCTGGAGAGGCCTGTGTGTTGGTTAGTGACGCCGGAATGCCGGCCATTTCTGACCCGGGAGAGGAGCTTGTGGCGCAGTGCCTCGAACAAAATGTTAAAATTACGGTGGTCCCAGGTCCTAGCGCGGTTGTTTCTGCGGTTGCAATTTCTGGGTTGACCACTGGCAGATTCACTTTTGAAGGATTTTTGAGTGTAAATAGAAAAAGTCGTTTTGAACACCTTGAATCTGTAAAAAATGAGTCTCGCACAATGGTTTTTTACGAAGCTCCACACAAATTGTTGAGGACTTTGAAGGATTTTTACAAAATATTTGGAAATAGAAAAATATCGATAGTAAGAGAGCTTACCAAAGTTCACGAGGAAGTAGTTTTAACTACTATAAAAGATGCCATAGATAAATATGAAAATGAGCCCATAAGAGGGGAATTTGTGCTGGTTGTCGATGGAAAAAAAGATTCAAAACAGAGTGAAAATATAACCTTAGAAATGGCAGTGGAGATGGCTCGACGCCTTTTAAATGAAGGTTATACAGTTTCTGATGCGGCAAAACAAGTTGCGAAAAAGACTAGCTTAAAAAAGAGTGATATATACAAAGGTATTTTGGAAGTTTAGTGTAAAGTAACAAATTCCTAAAATGGAAAAACAACTTTTTGTGAGCACGCTTGATTTGATAAAATTTTTTACGATTTAACTTTTAAGGAAGCACAGCATACAATGTGTTAACAGTTACAAAATGAATGTAAAGAAGAAAATTTTTTAATAGAGGTGCTCCTATGACGGGTTTTGACATGAATTTGCGCGAAAATTTTATAAAAAAACTTTGCCAAAAATATTCCTTTGTAAAGTGTGGAACATTAGGCAAAAGCTTGTGTAATCGCGATATTCATTATTTAAAAATTGGTTCAAATGATAATCCAGCACTATTTGCTGCGGCATTTCACGGCATGGAATGGCTAACAAGTTTGTTGGTGTTAAATTTTACAGAAAGTATAAGTGAAGCAATTTATAAAGACGGACTTATAAATGGCATAAAGATAGGAAACTTTTTGAGTCGACACGGCCTTATAGTGGTTCCGTGTGTAAACCCTGATGGAGTTGAAATTTCGCTTAATGGTGCGCAAAATGCCTGCTCATATGAAAATTTGGTTGATAGGATTATGAACTATGGAAGCACAGTTCCTTGGCAAGCGAATGCGCGAGGCGTAGACTTAAATCATAATTTTAATGCAAATTGGTATGAGCTTCATCAGTTAGAGGAAAAGAATGGGATAATTGGCCCGGCTCCTACGAGATATGGAGGCCCAGCGCCTGCTAGTGAGCCTGAAACGAGAGCATTAGTTGATTTTTGTGAGAGATTTAGTTTTAGACATGTTATAGCTTTTCATAGCCAGGGCGAGGAAATTTATTGGCAATATGGTACGAAAACACCTCAAAAAGCAGAGCGTATGGCCTTGAAAATAGCAGAGCTTAGTGGGTATAAACTTTCGGCTCCAGAAGGATTGGCAGTTGGAGGCGGGTTTAAAGATTGGTTTATTGAAGAATTTGCGAAGCCAGGTTTTACTGTAGAGATTGGGAAGGGAAAAAATCCACTTCCGCTTAGTGACATTGTGGAAATATACGATAAGTTAGAAAGTATGATGATTTATTGTAGTATAGTATGAAAAAAGGCTTTAGTTCTAGTATATAGGGGCCGTGCTCCTGAACAAATTTAATTTGTTCGGGATAAAAAATACGCAGCACTTGCGCGCTGCGTATTTTTTGCGTCGTTGAGTGACATAAGTTTCCACTCAACGACGGTACGGCCCCCTTTAAGTGGGTGAAAGTCAATAATTGTCAGCTTTAATTTCAAAATAAGCCTGAGGATGTTTGCATGTTGGGCATTCTTCTGGAGCAGATTTTCCGACATAAACGTGACCGCAATTTCTGCAAATCCAAACAACAGACTGATCTTTCTCAAATACTTTTTTATCTTGGATATTTTTGAGCAAAGTGTTGTATCGAACTTCATGTTCTTTTTCAATGTCGGCAACTAAGCGCATGACCTTAGCGATTTCGGAGAAACCTTCCTCATCGGCGACGTCAGCGAACTCCTTATACATTTCGGTCCATTCATAATTTTCACCGGCAGCAGCGTCTTTCAAATTGGCTTCAGTAGAAGGGATAGCGCCGTTGTGAAGGTATTTAAACCATAATTTTGCGTGTTCTTTTTCGTTGTCAGCCGTTTTTTCAAAGATGTCAGCGATCTGCTGATAGCCTTCTTTTCTAGCGGCAGAAGCGTAATAAGTGTATTTATTTCTTGCTTGAGATTCTCCAGAAAAAGCGGCCAGTAAATTGGCTTCAGTCCGGCTTCCTTTAAAATTCATAATAAAAACCTCCTGGAATATGGTAAAATAAAAAATGAATTTAACTAAATTATACCACCTTTATAGAAAAATTACAACAAAATAACTGCAAAATTACATTTACAAAAAGAAGAAAAAAGGGGTATAATAAAATGAAGTTTAAATTTGGGGGGAAGATAATGTCAATTGAGGACGTAAAACAATTTTACGACACCATCGTAGAAGATACAGATCTTCGACGCAGAATAATAGATGCAAACAAAAAATTTTCAGGTTCTGTGTTAACCGAGCTAGAACTGGAACAACTGATGGCAGAAGAGTTTTTACCACTTTTGAAAGAAGAAGGTTTTTACTTTTCAATTGACGAATTAATTGAATATCAGAATAAAGAAATTATTTCAAGTGACAAATTGAAAAAGGTTTCTGGTGGAGCTAAAATTACGCCGAATCAGGCCATGCATAACTTATTTAATATTGTTTTTAACACTAAATTTGATGATATCTCTCAATGATTTGAGGGGTATTTTTTTTGATGCAGAAATTTTTTATAATTATTTAGCATAAATTTAGAAACAGATGTTTTTTCGACAATAAAGCTTATAATATTCTGTGATTTTATACATTAATGGCGTAATTTTTTTATTTTATTGAAATTTATTTAATAATTAAAACTATTTTTCCCTTGAATTTATCTGTTTTGCCATGTAAAATATAAATATTAGAGGAGTGTGATTCCACGATGCTTGGGAAAAATTTTGAGGTGGTGATTGACGGGTCTGCTTATGGCAATAACGCAAAATATTGCGCGCCGCTGTATAGTGCGCACATTGTAGATCCTTTTAACGGTTTTTATAATCGAAAAGTGTACTTTATTTCCAATAAGCCTGTAGAAAAATCTGTAAATGGGACGGTTATTGCGATTGCGAATAAGGGTGGTTATTGTGAAAGGTTAATTTTGGCACCGAAAGATACTATTTATTATTTACCAGAGATAAGAAGTCGGCTTTCTAGAGTAAAAAATCAGCGTCCGTACCGACTGGTTTGCCTTTATGAAAAGTCTTGTGGAGCGGTTATTTTTAATGATTTGTCAGATGAAAGGTATTTTTTGGTTGTAAAAAATAATAATGGACGTTATTGGGGCTTTCCGAAAGGCCACATAGAGATTGGAGAGACTGAAGAGCAGACGGCTTTACGAGAGGTAAAAGAAGAGACTAATTTGGACGTCGAGATTTTGGACGGGTTTCGTAAAACTAGCGTTTATAGGCTTTTTGGGCAGGTTAAGAAAAAAGTTGTAATTTTTTTGGCACAGGCAAGCAGCAAAAAAGTTACGGTTCAAAACAGTGAAATCGAAAAGTTTAAATGGCTAAAAAAAGAAGATATTTACGAAGCATTGAATCATAGAAATGACCTAAGAATTTTTGAAGCGGCTGTAGAATGGCTTGAAAAAAACAAAATTTAAAATAAGTTTTGGGCCAAAAAGTAATTAAAGAACTTTAAATAGCTTATATTTTGAAAAACTATAACGATTAAACTATCCGGTATGATTGAAAGAAATACCGCGCTTTATGAGAATCACTTGCGGCGGTGTGTTGTTTGTGATTATGCTAAAAAATAAAATTATGCGTTAACAGAAAAATCCTTGCTTAAGATATCTAAAATTTCTTTTTTTAGGTTGACAAATTCAACTGAAAATGAGAAATTAAGATTATTGTGTTTTTTAATATCTATACTTTTAGTAATGTTATGCTGAGATGAAGATATGATATATATAGTGTTTGCCAGTAAAATAGCCTCATCGATGTCATGAGTAATTAGTAAAGTTGTAGCTTTTAAACTCTTGGTAATATTTAAATACCATGAATACATAGCCGTTTTAGTAATGTTATCTATGGCGCTGAACGGTTCGTCAAGAAGTAAGATTTTTTTCTTTTGCATGTAAGTTCGCAAAAAAGCGGCTCTCTGCCGCATTCCACCAGAAAGTTCGTGAGGGTACTTATTTTCAGTTCCGGAAATTAAAAATATTTCAAATAATTTTTTTAATTCGTTTTCAAAACTATGCTTGTTTGCACCGGACAAAGTTAATGGCAAAGTTACGTTTTCTATGATTGTTTTGTAAGGTAGAAGTAAGTCATTTTGTGGCATGTAGCATACTTTTCCGACCTGATTTGTGCAATCTTTACCGTCAATAAAAATTTGACCGAAATCTGGCTTTTTAAGACCTGCTATGATATTAAATAGAGTAGTTTTTCCGCAACCGCTTGCGCCTAATATTGCAACAGTTGTATTTTCTTTTATAGAAATTGAAATATCATTCAGCACGCATTTTTTGTTGTGAGTTTTTGATATATTTTTTATATCTAATTTGTTCATAATTCTCCTGAATGGCGCGTCGGCGCAGGTTCCAATTCCAATCTGCACTCGACGCTCTTTTTTGTTTTATTAGTCTGGCAAGAACGCATTTGTAAACGTAGAGCCATGAGGGATTTTTTTATTTAAAATATGATTATCGAAGAGCCAGTCGTAAAAATTATCCCAGCGGACGGGGTCAATCTGTCCCCATTTGAAATCTTCGTTAACATAAATTGTTGACAGATATTTTTGACTTTCTAAAATTATCTTATAATTCAACTCCGGTACACATTCAGTAAGAATACTTGCGGCTTTTTTGGGATGTTTGGCGGCAAAAATGTAGCCTTTAGATAGGGCACGTAAGACTTTTTTGACAGTTTCGGGGTTATTTTTTGTATAATTTGTATTAGAAATCAAAATAGGCGTGTAGTAATCGAGAATAGGATCAATGTCACGAAAAAAAATGAAATTATTTTCAATGTTAAAATGTGATGCAATAATGCTTTCGATACCAAAGTATCCCCATGCGGCATCGATATTAGTACCAAGAGCAGCGGCGATGTTGTCGGTTTGAGCATGGATTAAATTTACATTATCGAAATTTCCACCACTGATTTTCACGCAGTATTTTAGAAGAGCAAGTTCAATGAAATTGTCGAAAGTTGAGTAATTTTTAAATTCTAAATCAGAAAAAGTTTGAATATGAGCCGATTTTTTGCAAATAATTCCTGCCGAATTGTGCTGAGCAATTGCGGCAACGGCCTTCACTGGCAAAGGTGTGTCTGAGGTAAAGGCTGGTGCAAGAAAATCTTGAAAAGCAACAGCAAATTCGACTTTTTCGGCAGCGACAAGAGCAGTTGAACTTTCTTGAGGCGGTTGCTCAATTTTTACATTTAGTGTCTCATCTTTGAAGTAGCCTAATTTTTGCGCGACGTAAATGCCAGTGTGATTGACGTTCGGAGTCCAGTCGAGTAAAATTGTGACATTTTCAGAATGCGAGTCGTTGCTGGATGTAAATAAGCAAAAAAAAGATAAATTTGCACAGACAATGGCTATAAAAATTGTGAAAGAAATAAAGATTTTACGCATTTTTTAACCTCATTTGTCCATGTTAAGGTGGGCTAAAACCACTTTCTGCAAGGAGTTTATTATCGCTATGAAGACGAAGCTTACCATAGAAATGAAAATTATCGCAGCGAAAAGTTTATCAAAAGAATAGGCAGATTTTACTCGAGTCATGTATACTCCTAGCCCAGCGGTGCCTCCAAGCCATTCGGCCACGACTGCGCTTATGAAAGCGTAAGTGCCTGCAATTTTTAGGCCAGAAAAAAAATGTGGTACAGCAAATGGAAATTTTAAATGAACCAGGGTTTGTAAATAAGTTGCTTTCATGCATCTTAGTAGGTTTAAATAGTCGCTTGGAACGCTTGTAAGTCCGTCAGAAAGCGCGATTGTAATTGGAAAAAAGCAACATATTACCACTAAAACTATTTTAGAAAAAATTCCATAACCGAAAAATAAGACTATTATTGGCGCGATAGCAATGGTTGGAACTGTTTGTGTAATGATTAATAATGGGTAAATTGCCTGCTTAATTTTTTGATATTTGTCCATAAAAACTGCAGTAAAAAGTGCCAAAAAGATACTTATTGTTAAGCCGATGATTGTCTCGAAAAGTGTGATGGATGCGTGTTGAAAAAGTATTGGAAGGTTTGTAAAAAGTGCAACAAACACCATAATTGGTGATGGTAGCATGAATTGAGGAATAAGGTCAAGCTCGGATGCAATTGCCCATATCGAAATTAAAATTGTGGTTAAAATTATTGCAGGGGTAGCTTTTTTTATGTTTTTTTTCATTTTTAATCTCGTTTCTTTATTTTTTTATTTGGCCTTGTAACAGCACAGGTCCCCCGCCGTGAATTCAAAATTACTTTTTAGCAATTTTGAATTACCAAAGCACATGAAACGTGCTCTGGAGCCTCGATATTAAAATATCTAGGCCACGGCGGGGTAAATAGAGGGAAAAAAGATTCCGCCTGCAAAAGCTACAGACGGAGAAATTTCCTAAAGAGAATAAATATTTCCCTCCGTCGGCATTATCCGAATCAGGTTATGGGTTACGAAAACGTTCTCAGCCGATGCGTGCATCAGCACCCCTATTTTGAAAAATTATAATACAAAAAGCGAAAAAAGTAAAGAAAATTTAAGAAATAGAGTTAAGGTTGAGGGCTTCAAAAACAGCGACAGAACAGGCAACAGTGGCGCCGACCATGGGATTATTTCCCATGCCGATAAAGCCCATCATCTCAACGTGAGCCGGGACAGAAGAGGACCCAGCAAATTGAGCGTCGCTATGCATACGGCCCATAGAATCAGTCAAACCATAAGAAGCGGGACCGGCAGCGACATTGTCGGGATGGAGTGTGCGACCGGTTCCTCCGCCGGAAGCGACAGAAAAGTAATTTTTGCCATTTTCAATAGCCCATTTTTTATAAGTGCCGGCAACAAGATGTTGAAAACGAGTTGGATTTGTGGAGTTACCAGTAATTGACACATCAACGTTCTCGTGCTGTAAAATAGCAACTCCTTCAAGCACGTCATCAGCACCAAAACATCGAATTATGGCGCGTTCACCGGAAGAAAAAGCCTTTTCCTCGACGATATTTAAGGTGTTAGAAAAATGGTCAAAGTTGGTTTTTACATAGGTGAAGCCGTTAATTCTTGAAATTATGTAAGCCGCATCCTTTCCAAGTCCGTTTAAAATTACGCGAAGAGGCTTGTTCCGAGCTTTGTTAGCAGTTTTTGCAATTCCGATGGCACCTTCTGCGGCAGCAAAAGATTCGTGTCCGGCAAGAAAAGCAAAGCATTGAGTTTCATCATGAAGAAGCATTGCAGCTAAATTTCCGTGGCCTAAACCAACATGACGATGCTCTGCGACAGAACCGGGAATACAAAACGACTCAAGCCCAACTCCGATTAATTTTGCGGCCTCAGAAGCAGTTTTAGCAGCATTTTTTATAGCAATAGCGCATCCTAAAGTGTAAGCCCAGCAAGCATTTTCGAAGGCGATTGGCTGAACTCCTTTTACGATAGAAAAAACATCAATTCCGTGGCTTTCACAAATTTTATGGGCATTTTCAAGGGAATTTATGTTATATTTTTTAAGGCACATGTTAATTTTTTCAATGCGACGCTCTTTTCCTTCAAAATTTATAAAATTATTCATGATTTTTCTCCTTTATTCATTTCGTGGATCAATGTATTTTGCAGCGTTTTCAAATTGTCCGTAAGTACCTATATTTTGCGCGAAGGCCTCATTGGGGGTAACTCCATTTCGAATATCTTCGAGCATTTTGCCAATTTTTACAAATTTATATCCACAGACTTCATCTTCGGTATTTAGTGCCAGTGAAAGTATGTATCCTTCAGTCATTTCCATGTAGCGAACGCCCTTTGCCTTTGTACTGTACATTGTGCCAACTTGAGAACAAAAGCCTTTGCCTAAGTCTTCAAGTCCAGCACCGATTGGCAGACCATTTTCTGAAAATGCGGTTTGAGTTCTGCCATAAGCCAGCTGTTTGAAAATTTCTCTCATAGCAACATTTATCGCATCGCAAACAAGGTCGGTGTTTAGCGCTTCTAGGAGAGTTTTTCCAGGCAAAATTTCGGCAGCCATTGCCGCAGAATGAGTCATTCCGGAGCATCCGATAGTTTCCACGAGCGCTTCTTCAATGATGCCGTTTTTTACGTTTAGTGTTAATTTGCAGGCTCCTTGCTGAGGCGCGCACCAACCAATTCCGTGTGAAAGACCAGAAATGTCACCTATTTGATAGGATTTTACCCATGCACCTTCTTCTGGAATTGGCGATGGGCCATGGTTTGGTCCTTGTTTTATTTTACACATTTTGTCAATGTCTGATGAGTATGTCATATTTTGTTCCCCTTTCGTATTGTGATTCTATTTTTGTCGTTTTTAGTATAATTCTTTTTTGCTGGTTCTGCAATCGATTATTTTGCAGACGGCATTGAATTTTATCTTGACTTATTGTAAAAAATGGAAGATAATCTAATTATATGGTGGCCCGGGCGTGAAAAATACTATTTTTCACGCTTGCCGAGATCAAAATTTTATTTTGATCTCGGCTCAGGAAAATAAAGTTTTCCTGACCGGGCCACCGCGATAAGGCTATAAAAAGGAGAAATGTTTATGAATTTGATAGAAATAATAAAATCAGTGATAATTGGCATAGTGCAGGGAATAACAGAGTGGTTACCGATAAGCAGCACCGGGCACATGATTTTGCTGGACGAATTCATAAAATTGAATGTAACAAAATCATTTTTAGATATGTTTTTAGTTGTAATACAATTAGGCTCAATTTTGGCGGTAATATATCTGTATTTCAATAGGTTAAACCCATTTTCAAAAGGAAAAAATGAACAAGAAAAGAAAGAAACATTTTCGTTATGGTTAAAGGTTGTGGTAGGCTGCATTCCAGCAGCAGTAGTTGGTTTTTTGTTCGACGATTTTATTCATGAAAAGCTATATAGCCCGACGACAGTGGCTTTGACGCTGATTTTATATGGGATTTTATTTATAATAGTAGAAAATCAGAAAAAAAATTATCCATTAAATAAACTGAACAAATTAAACTACAAAACAGCATTTTTAATAGGGATTTTTCAGGTTTTAGCGTTGATTCCAGGTACGTCGCGTTCTGGTGCAACAATAATTGGAGCGAGCATCTTGGGAGCATCCAGAAGTGTTGCAGCGGAGTACTCATTTTTTCTTGCGATTCCGGTGATGTTTGGAGCAAGCGGCTTTAAGTTTTTGAAATATGTGCTAAAAGTAGGAATGAGTTTTTCTATTACAGAATCATTAATTTTAGTTTTTGGAATGCTGTCGGCATTTTTTGTGTCTGTTTGGGCAATAAAATTCTTAATGAATTACATAAAGAAGCATGATTTTAAAGCTTTTGGATATTACAGGATAATTTTAGGAATAATTGTTTTGCTGTACTTTACAATGTTCAATTAATTTTTGTTTAAAAGTATATATTTGGCATTTTTTTGAATTAATTTCGCTTTTTCGCGGGACTGCATAGTGCTTTTTAATATTTTTATTTGATTTTGTTAAGAAAATTTGAATAAACGTATGAAATTTAAGTGGCCGACTTGACACAACGGCTGTAGTTGTGTTAATATAATCTTAAAGATTTGCGCCAGTAGCTCAGCTGGATAGAGTGTTTGGCTACGAACCAAAAGGTCAGGGGTTCGAATCCCTTCTGGCGCGCCACGTACGTCTATAAATTTTTTAATTCCTTTTCTTTTTAATTAAATACGAACAGGGCGTCCTTCGGGGCGCCTTGTTCGTTTTTGTAAATTTGGTGCCTTTGTTTTTAAAATTATGTTGCAAAATTTTACATAAATGTATATAATTGTAAATGGTATCGATGTTTTTATAAATTTCTTTTGGAGAAATAGCTATGTTAAAAAAGAATGTAATTACTATCGTATTAATATTTACAGCATTATCTTTATTATCACTTCCGCAAACAACGCATGCATTATGGCCAAGCAACAAACCTCTTTCTTTTGGAGATCCCAAGTTACCTCCTCCAAAGCAACAACCAGCAAGATTAACCGCCGGTGAACAGTATAAACTTAATTGTGCTAACCAACAGTTGCAACAAAGTATGAATAACCTTGCGCATACAGGGTATAACATTGGAGCAACGTTAGCAATATTGAGTAAAAAATAAATAGAGTTAAAAATAACGAAGTTTATAAAATTGATACCAAAAAACGGAGTTCGAACATTTGTACTCCGTTTTATTTTATCTATTTAAATAAGTTATTAATTAGCAAATTCCATTTTTTTATTGTTATCTAATTTAATTTTGTCGGTGTTTTTTACAAAGATAGCCTTATAAATTTTCGCATTTAGCAAAACAAAAAATAATTTAAGTTGATTTAAGATAATCTCCTCGCAAGAGTTATCGTTAGCGCCATAGGTAATCACTAAAATAGCGCACTTTTCTTGCGTAAATGGATTAATTTTGAGCTTTGTTTTCATGTTGAAATAAAGCTGAGTCCGGTCAATAATTGCTTTTAAAGGTGCAGGAAAACTCGCATTGTATACTGGCGTTGCAACGATAAGCAGTTCGCACTCACGTAAAATTTTATCTATATTATCAAAATCAGAAAATGCACAAGCGGGGGTGCTTTTGCAAAAACCACAATCGACGCAAGGTTTAATATTTTCTTTGAATGCGTCAATAAGTTCAAATTCATAGTTGGGTTGAAGCCCTTTAATGACGTCATTGAGGGCTTTTTTTGTATGTCCATTTTTGTGAGGGGATCCATATAAAATTACAGCTTTTTTTTTCAAATAAAATTCACCCGATTGATTAATTTTGCGCTAAATAGCGCCATTTTTCCAACATTGATGACAAAGCGCGATATATTTATCATTGCCGCCAATATCGATTTGTTTGCCGTCGTAAATAATTTTTCCGTCGTTGTAACGTGCGTTAATAATAGCTTTGCGGCCGCATTTGCACATTGACTGAATTTCTCGAATAGAGTCGGCTAGTTCAATTAAACGCTTGCTGCCATCGAATAATTTGCCCATATAATCTGTTTTTAGCCCATAGCACATCACCATTGCGCCGCTGTCGGTTAAATCGCGCAGTTCGTCCACTTGAGAGGCGGTTAAAAATTGCGCTTCGTCGACGATTATCACATCTAGAGGAGCGAAATTAGCAACAGCATTTTTGATTTTTTCATTTGGGGCAACAGTTACAGCTTCGCAAGAAAGGCCGATTCTTGATTTGACAATAGTTTTTCCATCACGGCTATCAATACTTGGTTTAATTAATACAACTTTTCTGTTTTTTTCTTCAAAGCTAAATTTTTTCATCAGCGCAGTGGCTGTCTTGCTAGACCCCATTACTCCGTAGTAAAAATACATTTTCATTTTATCACCGCATTTTGTCATTATACTTTACATTGTATTGCATTTTTATATTTTTATCAACTTTTTGTTCTCGAAAGACGATTTTATGTGCAAAAATATATTTTGACCAAGCAAGCTTGATTTTTTTATTTAAATGTGATAAAATTGACAAAAAGGAGTGAGAAATATGAGAATAGGATTAAATTTTATGATGCCATTTGAAGATACAGTTAGCATTTCTCTTAATGAAAATAATATAACTGCGAGAGATTTGCTTGATTTATTAAACCTCGACCGACTAGAAACATGCCGATTTTTAAAAATTCCGGGGAATTCAAGAGATAAACTTCAGACTATAGAAATTAATCATGACAACATAGGCTTGACGCTTAGAAATTTAAATTTTGAAAACGATAAAAACTATACTGTTATACCACTTATGTAAAACATTTTGGAGTAGCACCGTATTATATGAAAAAGGTAAAGATTTACTTACTTTTTTACTTATGATACGGTGTTTTAATATGAAAATTTTTAAACATAAATGTATTTTTTTACAAGTTTCGCGAAGATAAAATTTATTTCGTTTTTTTATTCATTTATAACAGTACACTATTGACAAATACTCTTTTTAAGAGCATAATTTAATTATTCTTAAAATTTATTTCTATAATTATCTTAATTATGTGGGTTTGTACAGATAAATTTTGTTATTTTATTGAAACTTTACCTTTTAAAGAATATAATCTTTATTAGATGCGTTTTTATCGATATTATCCTTCGGGAGGTGCTTTTTGTGAAAGACATGATAGCGAGAATAATCGAGATGGATAAAACCGCCAGAGATTTAACTCAACGCGCTCAAAAAGATAAAATTAATTTGGAAAATGAAATTAAAATAAAAAAAGATGAGATCCGAAATGAATATCTGGAAAGAGCCAGAAAAAGACTTGCTGTAAACGAAAATACCGAACGTAAATTGGCTGAAGAACAAAAATTAAAAATAATTTCAAATTGTGAAAGTATATCTCACTCTCTAGACGAATTATATGCTCAAAACGGCGATGTTTGGGTTGATTCTATTGTGAAAAATGTTTTGGGAGAGTGATTTTTGTGCTTTCTAATTACGCTTCAAACGTTATTTCGGCAAAAGTTCGCGCTATGTATGGAAAGCGCATTACTTCTCAAGATTACAACAACTTGATGGCTTGCGCCACGGTGACTGATGTTGCTGTTTATCTAAAAAATAACACGCATTACAGCAGCGAATTGGCCGGCGTTAATGAATTGGATATTAATAGAAATCAGCTTGAAAATATTATTCGAAAAAAATTGTTTCATGAACTCGAAATGCTTTGCAGATACGAAATATCAACGGGAAATAGCCTTGCTGAGTACACAATTGTTAGGACGGAAATTGAACAGCTTATTCATAGTTTGATGTATCTAGCTAGCGGAAATCCGTATGGGTATATCTATTCGTTGCCGATGTTTTTTAACAAAAGAACAAAAATTGACCTTATGGGCCTTACTTCTATCAAAAATTATGATGATTTTTTGAACGTTTTAAAAAATTCTCCTTATGCGGAGATTTTGGCAAAACACAAACCTCAAAAAGGCCAAGTTTTAGACCTATCTGCGATTGAAAAAACGCTTTATGATTACCTTTATGGGAAGTTTTTTGATGCGTTGAAAAAAAATACTTCTAAAAAAGTTCGAGATGAGTTGTCTGAAATTCTGAACTCCTATATCGACTACAGTAATTTCGTCAGGATAGTTCGATTGAAAAGAAACAATAGCAAAGTAAAGTCGGCTGTTTTGAATTACGGCACGGTAAAAGCTAAGTATATTGATGAAATGTGCAAGGCCAAGGATGAAAAACAAGTTTTTTCTATTATGGAAAATACTAATCGCGGTAAAAAACTTAAAAAAATTGATTTTAATTACGTCGACGAGCTACCAGACCGTATGCTTTATGATAAGTGTAGAAATTCTATTAGATTTTCTGTGCACCCATCTGTGATTATGCTTTCTTATATCTTCCTTTTGCAAATCGAAATCCAAAATTTGACCACGATAATTGAGGGCGTCAGATATAATGTGCACAAAAGTGAGATTGAGAATTTGTTGATTTTGAAAAATCAAAATAGAGAGGTTGTGGTATAACGTGGCGGTTTCATCTGTCAAGATAGCAAGTATCATCGGTGTTTTGCCGGCTCTTGACGAAGTAATTAAAGTTTGTGGGAAGTCTGGCATTTTTCACCCTGATGACGCGCTTTCTTTTTATTCTAAAAATAATAAATTTGTCCCGCTTTCAGAGGGAAATCCTTACAGCGAGCCGCTTAGAAAGCTTAAGGATATGCTAAAAAAAGCCGGAATGAGTATGAATATGGTGGATATTTCGGACTTTGATGTGAGTTTAAAAGAAATTAATGATTATGTAAATTATATAAATTATAAATTGGGAATTTTGCTTGACAAAAAACAGGAGGCTCTTACCGAGATTGCAAAGCACCAAAAAGCTTTGAATAACATCAGTCATTTTATTGGGCTAGACTTGAATTTGGCGGAGATTTTTGCTTGTAAGTACATTAAGGTTCGGTTTGGAAAGCTGCCCAAAGAAAGTTTTCAAAAGCTGAACGCACATCAGCAAGATGATCCATATATGTTGTTTTTTCCTTGTACTGTCGACGAAAAGGCCTGTTGGGGTGTCTATTTTGCGCCACTTGAAAACATCGCAGAGATTGATAGAAAATTCGCGGGGCTTTATTTTGAAAGGCTTTGGCTTAATCAGATTAATGGCACTCCAGAAACTGAACGCGATACGATAAAAGGTTTAATTGATGAGGCGAATAAGGAGCTTGAGCGGATTAATAAAAAAATTGAAAACTTTTGGAAAACACAAAAAGATCAATGTTTAAGATTTTATACGAAGCTTGAAGAAATGAACACCTACTTTGGCATAAAAAAGTATGTTTCGAAGTATAATGAAAGCTTTATTTTGGTGGGATGGATTCCGGAGGACCAAGAAGAGAATTTTTCACGCCAGCTGAGCGATGTTTATGGCATAGAATTTTCAATTGAGAAGGCCGATAACGAAGAAAAACATTCTCCGCCAGTAAAATTAAAAAATAATCGGTTTTCTCGGCCGTTTGAATCTTTTGTTGAAATGTACGGTCTGCCGAGCTACAATGAAATTGACCCCACAGTTATAGTTTCAATTTTATACACGCTTTTGTTTGGCATAATGTTCGGCGATTTCGGTCAGGGCATAGTTTTGTCAGTTGTAGGCGCACTTATGTGGAAGTTCAAAAAAATGATGCTTGGCAAAATTTTAATTCGATGTGGATTTTCAGCATCAATTTTTGGTTTGATATATGGTGCGGTATTTGGCCTAGAGCACGCGCTTGACCCGGTTTACAAGCTTTTATTTAATTTGGATAAAAAGCCTGTCGATGTGCTGGAGCCGAAAACTGTTATGATTATCATAGTTTTAGCAGTGATTTTGGGTGCGACGACGATACTTTTATCTATGATTTTGAACATTTATTCTTCGTTTCGACGAAAAAATTACGAAAATGCCATATTCGGACAAAATGGTATCGCAGGGATACTATTTTACGGCTCTTTAATGATCGGCATGGGCTCTATGGTTTTAGGTGCAAATTTGATGTCGTTACCATACATTTTTGGTTTGATAGTTTTGCCACTGGTTTTAATTTTCTTTAAAGAACCGCTTGGAAAACTGTTGGCAAGAAAACCTGACTGGAGGCCCGAAAAATGGGGCGAATATATTGTACAGAACAGTTTCGAGATGTTTGAAATTATGCTGAGTTACATTACGAATACGATGTCATTTTTGCGTGTTGGCGCATATGTTTTGGTTCACGCGGGTATGATGATGGTTGTATTTACCATTGCGGAGATTGTTCCTGGTGGAATTATTGGATACACAATTGTGGCGGTGTTCGGAAATATATTTGTTATAGCGCTTGAGGGACTTTTGGTTGGAATTCAGGTACTGAGACTTAACTTTTACGAGTTATTCAGCAGATTTTTCGACGGACAGGGCAGACCATTTACGCCGATTAAAGTGTCTGAAGAAAATTTATAGATTGATTAAATTATTTTGAATTTTGGAGGAAATTGTAATGAGTGCTGTATTGATTTTTATGTTTTTTATAGGTTTATTGGTAGTTTCGCTTGGTGGTTGTACTTATGCGGTAAAAAAAGGCATGAAACCCGCGAAGGCTGTGGCTATGCAATTGTGCTCGTTCGCAATTTTATTTATGGCTTCTTTCGCATCGACTGCGTTTGTTGCCTCTGCTGAAGGTGAACTTTCTTCTACGGAAATTTCGACTTCTTCTACGACTATAGCAGAGAATCAGACAAAGTCCGACAAAGAATGGGATTCTATTGCAATGGCTTTAGTTATGGGGCTTGCGTCTATCGGCAGCGGAATCGCTGTTGCTGCTGCTGCTCCGGCGGCTATTGGTGCAACTTCTGAAGATCCGAAGGCTTTTGGTAAAGCTATTGTTTTCGTGGGACTTGCGGAGGGCGTTTCGATTTTCGGATTGCTTATCGCTATATTTATTAAATTTATTTAGTTTCATTGAAAAATTTTTTCGGGAGGTTCGGTGTTTTTATGAAATTTCATCTTATCAGCGATAATAAAGACACTTTAGTTGGGATGCGTTTGGTGGGCATTCCAGGTGTGGTTGTCCATAAGGAACTCGAAATAAAAAATGCCTTGAACGAGGCACTAAAAGATGAGGATATTGCTGTTATTTTGATCACTGAAAATCTCGTCAAAATTTGCAGAGACTTTATTTATGATATCAAGCTTAATCATTCTAAACCGTTGATTGTGGAGATTCCTGATAGACACGGCAACGGTAGAGCAAGCGATTCTATTACGAAATATGTGCGAGATGCGATTGGTATTAAAATTTGACTTTTAAAAAATTTTACCGGCCGGAGGTGTGATAATGCAAGATGTAGGCAAAACCAGCAACTTTTTAAAAGCCATTAACAAGTATGCAGCTGAACAGAGAAAAGAAATTAAAACTCGAGCTGAAGAGTTTCGTAAGTATGAGCTTCAGAAGGCAGAAGCCGAAGTTTTGAGAGATGCGTATTACTTAATTCAAAATGAAATGGCTCAGATGAAAAAAAATATTGCTAGTGAAGTTTCTAAGTTGGAATTTGAAAAACGCAGAGAGCTTTTTGCAAAACGTCAGACAATTATGAATGATGTTTTCAAAAAAGCTCAAGATAAACTTTTAAACTTTGCTAAAACGCAGGACTATATTAAACTTTTAAAGAATTATGCAGGGGCAGTTTCTAAAATATTAAAGAAATCTGGAACGGTTTTATATATTTGCAAAAGAGATGAGGGTTTTATCGACGTTATTAGGGAAGCTTACGGAAAAATTTGCAAGGTGGAAGTGAGCGACAGTATAAAAATTGGTGGCATTTTAGCCGTTAATAAGGTAATGTCTTTGGTTGTGGATGAAACTTTGGATTCAAAATTAGAAGAGCAGCGAAATTGGTTTGAAGAAAACTCTAAGCTAAATATATTTTAATGTTCGGCTTGTTGGAGATGTATTTTTATGAAAAATCAAAATGTTATTTATGGCATAAATGGCCCTGTTGTCACGGTCAAAGACACGGATTCTTTTTCTATGATGGAGATGGTTTTTGTCGGATATGACAAGTTGGTCGGAGAAGTTATTGGGATTACTGATGATTTTACTACGATTCAGGTTTATGAGGAAACGACAGGCCTTCGCCCGATGGAGCCAGTAATCGGTACGGGCAGCGCTATGACGGTGACTTTAGGCCCCGGAATAATCAATAATATATTTGACGGAATTCAGCGGCCTTTGCGTGCTATTGAGGCGAAATCTGGTTCATTTATTGCAAGAGGGGCGGCAGTTTCGGCACTTGATGAAAATAAAAAATGGAATGTGAAAATTAAAGTTAAAGTTGGAGATAAATTGTCCGGCGGTGACGTTTACGCGGAGTGCCAGGAGACAAGTATTATTACTCATCGTTGCATGCTTCCGCCAAATGTTGCGGGCGAGGTTATTTCGGTTAAAAAAGATGGGAAGTTTTCAGTCGATGATGTTGTTGTGACAATAAAATCTGAAAATGACGAAAAAATTAATTTGACTTTATGCCAAAAATGGCCTATTAGAACGCCAAGACCAGTTGCAAAGCGCTTGCCGACTACAATTCCACTGATTACTGGTCAAAGGGTTATCGACACGCTTTTTCCGATTTCAAAGGGCGGTGCGGCTGCAGTTCCGGGCGGATTTGGCGCTGGAAAAACCATGACTCAGCATCAGCTAGCAAAATGGTGCGATGCGGATATAATTGTTTATGTTGGCTGCGGTGAACGCGGAAATGAAATGAGTCAGGTTTTAAGCGAGTTTTCTGAGTTGATTGACCCGAAATCCGGAAAGCCTATGACAGAGCGTACTGTACTTATCGCAAATACTTCAAATATGCCTGTGGCAGCGCGTGAAGCCTCGATTTATACCGGTATCACTCTGGCAGAATATTATCGCGACATGGGATATCATGTTGCAATTATGGCAGACTCTACCTCACGGTGGGCGGAGGCTCTTAGAGAGATTTCTGGACGTCTTGAAGAAATGCCTGCCGAAGAAGGATTTCCGGCTTACTTGCCGTCTAGGTTGTCAGAATTTTATGAACGTGCTGGACTTACTAAAAATTTAAACAATTCTGACGGCTCGGTTACGATAATTGGCGCGGTTTCGCCACAGGGTGCGGACTTTTCGGAACCGGTTACGCAAAATACCAAGCGTTTTATTAGAACTTTTTGGGCGCTGGATAAATCTTTGGCTTACGCGCGACATTATCCGGCGATAAACTGGATGCAGAGCTACAGCGAGTATTTTACCGACCTTGACCCGTGGTTTGCCCAAAATGTTGGCGCAGATTTTATAAAATATCGCGCAAAAATAAATGCAATACTTCACGAAGAAAGCAAGTTGATGGAGATTGTTAAACTGATTGGCTCTGACGTTTTGCCGGATGACCAGAAATTGGTTATTGAAATTGCGCGAGTCATTCGTGTAGGATTTTTGCAGCAAAATGCGTTTCACAAGGATGATACTTTTGTTCCGCTGGAAAAACAAAAGTTGATGATGAAAGTTATTCTTCACTTAGAAAACAAGGCCAGACAGCTCATTTTGGCTTCAATCCCGATTTCTAGAATATCCGAATTGGGACTCTTCGACAAGCTGACTAAGATGAAATACGATGTTCCAAACGATAAACTGCAGATGTTCGACGACTATATTGCCGAAATCGACAAGGCTTTCGACGGAATTTTGAAATCTTAGGCGACTGCTCGAGAAAAACAGCGTTAGGAGCGTGATAAAGTGATAATTGATTACATTGGCGTGAAGGAAATTAGCGGCTCTTTGATTGTGATTGACGGCGTTTCTGATGTTTCTTTTGAAGAAATTGTCGAGATTCGGTTGGAGGACGGCTCAATGCGTCAGGGAAGAGTTGTTCAGATAGATGGCGATAGAATCGTGGTGCAGGTTTTTGAGGGCACGAAAAATATTTCGCTGAACAACACAAAAACTCGATTAAAAGGCCACCCGATGGAGTTGGCACTTTCTCCTGAAATTTTGGGAAGAGTTTTTGACGGCGCTGGAAGACCTATTGACGGTTTGGGTGATATTTTTCCGGAAAAGAAAATGAATATCAACGGAATGCCGATAAATCCGGTGTCGAGATTGTATCCTAAAAATTATATAAATACTGGAATTTCTACGATAGACACGTTGTCTACGCTGATTCGTGGTCAAAAGTTGCCAATATTTTCAGGTTCTGGCATGAAACACAACGAATTAGCGATTCAAATTGCACGTCAGGCAAAGATTTCCTCAGCTGAAAATGAGAATTTTGCGATAGTTTTTGCTGCGATGGGTGTAAAAAACGACGTTGCGGACTATTTTAAGCGTAGTTTCGAGGAATCTGGGGTGCTGCAGCGCGTGGTAATGTTTTTGAATTTGTCAAATGACCCGGTTATTGAAAGAACTTTGACGCCCCGGTGTGCCTTGACAGCAGCGGAATATCTGGCTTTTGAGCACGATATGCATATATTGGTAATTATGACCGACATGACTTCTTATGCCGAAGCTTTGCGCGAATTTAGCTCATCAAAGGGCGAAATCCCAGGCAGGAAAGGCTATCCGGGCTATCTTTACTCCGATTTGGCTTCGATTTACGAGAGAGCCGGCATGATTAATGGGAAAAAAGGTTCGGTTACGCAAATTCCAATTTTGACGATGCCTAACGATGACATAACGCACCCTGTGCCGGATTTAACCGGATATATCACCGAAGGGCAAATCGTTTTGGAGCGTGCGCTTGAAGGCGAAGGAATTTATCCACCGGTTTCGGTTTTGCCGTCACTTTCTCGTTTGATGAAGGATGGAATTGGCGAAGGTTACACGCGAGAAGACCATTCGGCGCTGGCTAACCAGCTTTTTGCGTCTTATGCAAAGGTTAAAGACGCGCGCTCATTGGCTTCAGTTATCGGTGAGGAGGAGCTTTCTCCGGATGATAAGAAACTTTTAGCGTTTGGCGAAGAATTTGAGAAAAAGTTCGTGAATCAGGCATTTAATGAAGATAGAAGTATCAAAAAAAGTCTTGACCTTGGCTGGAAATTGCTATCAACTTTACCGAGGAAAGAGCTTGACCGCATAGATGATGCCATTCTTGACAAATATTATCACGAAGAAAAAATGGAAGAGAAAAAATAATTTTGTGCGTTTTTGGAGGTGAGTTTTTTGAGTATGTCGGTTGTGCCTACAAAAGGCAACCTTATCGCGGTTAAAAAGTCTTTGGAATTAGCTAAGAGTGGATTTGAACTTCTAGACAAAAAAAGAAATATTTTGATTCGCGAGATGATGCTACTGATTAAGCACGCCTCTACGATTCAGAAAAAAATTGATACGACATATGCCAAGGCTTATGCTGCGTTGCAAAAAGCAAACATAACGCTTGGAATGATTGAAGAAATCGCCGGAACTGTGCCGATTGATGACAGTTTAAAAGTTTCTTACAGAAGTGTAATGGGTGTGGAAATTCCAATTGTTTCCTTTAGTCAAGAACAAAATATTGTGCTGCCTTTTGGGCTTTACAATTCAAATTCAATGCTTGATGAGGCTTACCGGCGTTTTTTAGATGTTAAAAAATTGACTGCTGATTTATCGGAAATTGAGAACAGTGTTTATCGCTTAGCTGATGCAATCAGTAAGACTCAAAAAAGAGCGAATGCGCTTAAAAATATAGTAATTCCGCGCTTTGAGGCTTCTGTTAAGTTCATTACGGACGCATTAGAAGAGAAGGACAGAGAAGAATTTTCTCGGTTAAAGGTTATAAAAAAGAAAAAAATTTAATTTATCGTTAACTTGTCATGTGTTTTTTATTCGACAAATTTTTAAGAAAATTTTCTTATTTAAAAGTTATTTTGTTATCAAGTTTGCAATTGTCATTTATTGATAATGGTTTGTTGAAAATATGTGCAGGTTAACGTTTTTTTGTGTTAAAAGAGAGATGTCTCTTTACGAATTTAGTGCAATATATTATAATGAGTATAATAATTTTTGAAAATTTTGAAAAATGTAATATAAAAATCTTTACGTACTTTTGTGGTTAGGAGTGAGCGATATAAAAAGAGTTTTTCTTATAGTGCTAGACAGTGTTGGAATAGGCGCGATGCCAGATGCGCATCTTTATGGAGACGAAAACTGCAGCACACTTAATTCGGTTTCAAAGAGTCGCTTTTTCGATATTAGAAATATGAAAAGATTAGGACTTTTTAACATAGATGGTGTTACTTGTGGAGAAAAAGAGAAGAATCCTTTAGGTGTTTTTGCGCGAATGGCAGAGCTTTCTAAGGGGAAGGACACAACTATTGGACACTGGGAAATTTCTGGAATAGAATCAAAAGCTCCGTTACCAACATATCCAAACGGTTTCCCATCTGAAATTATAAGCGAATTTGAGCGAATTACTGGACGTAAAGTGCTTTGCAATAAACCATATTCTGGTACAGAAGTTATAAAAGATTACGGTGAAGAACACATTAAAACCGGAGATTTGATTGTTTATACCTCAGCGGACAGCGTTTTTCAGGTGGCTGCGCACGAAAATGTTGTTCCACTTGAGAAACTTTATGAATATTGTGAAATTGCAAGGAATTTATTAACAGGCAAGCACGCGGTTGGAAGAGTGATTGCGCGGCCGTTTGTGGGTGAATTCCCAAATTTTAAACGTACGGCGAACAGGCATGATTTTTCTTTGGAGCCACCCGAAATTACAATGCTCGATCAGCTTGCGAACAGTGGAAAAGATGTGATTGCGGTGGGAAAAATCATCGATATTTTTGCGGGCAGAGGAGTTACAGATTTTGTGCGGACAAAGGACAACAATGATGGAATTGAGCGTACGTTGGAAATTATGAAAATGGAATTTGAAGGGCTTTGCTTTGTGAATTTGGTAGACTTTGATATGGTTTATGGCCACAGAAATGACGTTGATGGCTATGCAAGGGCCCTTACGAACTTTGATAAGGCCTTAGAAGGTATTATTAGAAATTTAAAAAATGATGATTTGTTGATGATTACTGCTGATCATGGCTGCGATCCTGGAGACATTTCGACCGACCACTCACGCGAGTATACGCCGCTTTTGATGTATGGAAATTCCTTGAGGAATAATGTGAATTTAGGGACAAGAGGGACTTTTTCTGATATTGGTGCAACGATTCTTGATTACTTTGGAATAGAAAAGAAAATTAACGGTGAGTCAATGCTAAATGAGGTGCAAAAATGATGAGCGGTTTTGATACTTCGGTATTCTCGCAGCCAAAATCGAATTTGCTAAAGAAAGTGATTTTCGCTTTTTTAGGTGTAATTTTGATGGGTATTGGCATAGCCTTTAACGCTTGTGCAAACTTAGGAAGCGACCCGATTTCGGTGTTTTCTTATGGAATTCACAGTTTTTGGGGTGTCAATTTGGGAACGGCCTTCAATGTCACAAACTATACGTTACTTTTTATAGTTTTGATTTTTGGCCGAAGGTACATAAATATTGGAACGCTGATTCATGCACTGTTCTTGGGAACGTTTGTTAATTTAGGTGGAGATTTGTATGCGGGTGTAAAAATTTTGTTTTTGCCTTTAACTGGATTCAATGACATTGTTTTTCGGATTGCTATGGCGGTAGTTGCTTGTTTTCTTCTATTTTTTGGAACAGCATTGCTTATTGCCGCGAACATTGGACTGGACGTATGGACAGGCTTGGCGATGCTTTTGAGAGATCAAACACACAAAGAATACAAATTTTTTCGAGTGGCTATAGATGTTTTTTCGTTGATGGCTGGATTTTTTCTTGGCGGAAGGCCAGCCATTGGTGTAACAACCGTATTGGCGGCACTTTTCGGCGGCCCAATTATTCAAAGTTTTGTTAATTTGATAAAGAAATCGATTTTTTCTGTGATTAAACTTAAAAATAACGATATTTAAAGGAGATTTTATTATGGCAAAAATTCCCACACCGCATATAGGTGCTAAAGAAGGCGAAATTGCGAAGACTGTAATCATGCCGGGAGACCCGCTGAGAGCGAAGTTTATTGCAGAAAAATTTTTGGAAAATGCGATTTGTTTTTCTGATGTCAGAAATATGTATGGCTACACGGGCACGTATAATGGAAAAAAAATCTCGGTAATGGCTTCTGGCATGGGTTTGCCATCGATCGGAATTTATTCTTATGAGCTTTTCAATTTTTATGACGTCGATAACATAATTCGGATTGGCACAGCGGGAAGTATTTCAGAAAAGCTAAATTTGCGGGACATTGTTATTGCGATGGGCTCTTGTACGGACTCAAATTATGCAGACCAATTTGATATTCCAGGGACGTATGCGGCGATTCCGAGTTATGAGCTTTTGAGCAAAGCTGTTGATGAGGCTCAAAAAATGAACTTGAAGGTATCAGTCGGAAATATTTTGTGTTCATCTGTTTTTTATGTCGATGCAGAAAAAAAATTAAAACCATGGGCAGAAAATGGCGTTTTAGCAGTAGAAATGGAATCTTTTGCGCTTTATTTGAACGCTGTTAGAACCAAAAAAAATGCCCTCTGCATTTTGACCGTAACCGATGAAATTTTTAAAGGAAAACTTTTAAATTCAAACGAGCGACAAGAAGGAATTTTAGATATGGCTAAGCTTGCTTTGAACGTAGCAGAGAGTTTATAGGCGAGAAAAAAAGCTGCTGAGCAAAATTGGCAAGTATTAGGAGGATTTGTTTTGAAAAAGTTTATTAGCGCAATTGCTGCGTCATTGATGATAATTAATTTGGCAGGGTGTTCCTGGAGTGATCCGGAAAGCACTGCAAATGACGGGTTTTTTAGAATCGCGATGGTGCCGGATATGGGCGGCGTGAATGACCAGTCTTTTAATCAGTCTGCGCTGGAGGGCTTGTATGAACTGCGGGACGAAACTGGCGCGCAGATTAGTTATGTGGAGTCCAAGCAGTTTTCGGATTTCGCACTCAATTTAGATAAGCTTTCTGATGGCCCGAGCGATTTAATCATAGGCGTTGGCAATGTTTTGTCGGACGCAGTGGAGGAAGTTTCAGCGCGAAATTTGGATAAAAACTTCGCGATTGTAGACTATTCTTTTGGCGACGACGTTGCGAACAACGTTACCGGGATAGTTTTTAGAGCGCAAGAAGGTGCGTTTTTGGTGGGATACATAGCCGGAATGACCACGAAGACAAATAAAGTTGGATTTATCGGCGGCATGAAAAATGTGATTATCGACCAATTTCAATACGGCTTTGAGGCCGGAGTTTTGTACGCTGCGAAGGAAAGAAACGTGCCGATTGAAGTTGTAAACCAGTACGCGGAGAGTTTTGCTGATGCGGCAAAAGGAAAAGCAATCGCTTCCAGCATGTACTCCGGAGGCTGCGATATCGTGTTTCATGCGGCTGGAGGCGTCGGATATGGAGTCATTGAGGCGGCCAAGGACAGCAATAAATTTGTGATTGGCGTGGATAGAGACCAGTCTTATTTGGCGCCGGACAACGTTTTGACTTCTGCTGTGAAAAATGTTGGAACTGCAGTTAAATTGGTTTCGCGAGAGTTGATGGACGGCAATCAAATTGGCGGCAGAGATTACGAATTCGGGCTGAGTGAGCATTGCGTTGGAATTCCAGAAAATCACAAAAATATGGAGGAGTCTGTTTATAATAAAGCGATGAACTTGTCGAAATTAGTTGAGTGCGGAGAAATAGCCGTTCCGTTTGACGAAGAAACTTTCAAAATTTATAAAGCAGATTTGACCAAATGACTTTAACCGGGGAGGGAGCAGATTCCAGTGAAAATTAGTTCTGAATATGCCGTTCAAATGCGGAACATAACGAAAAATTTTGGTGCTTGCAGAGCGTTGGACGATGTGAGCATAGATATAAAAAAAGGTTCAATTCATGCAATTTTGGGCGAAAACGGCGCCGGAAAAACAACTTTGATGAATATTCTTTATGGACTTTACAGGGCGGATGCCGGCGAAATTTATATTAACGGCCAAAAAATTGACATGAAAAACCCAAATATAGCCATAGAAAATAAAATTGGAATGGTGCATCAACATTTTATGTTGGTCGAAAATTTTACAGTTGCACAGAATATTATCCTTGGCAAAGAAGTTGTTGGAGCTTGTGGAATTCTCGATATGAAAAAGGCAAAAGAAAAAATCGATGTAATTGTTGAAAAGTACGGTTTAAAAGTTGATAAAGACGCAAAAATTGAGGATATTTCTGTTGGAATGCAACAGCGAGTTGAAATTTTAAAGACTTTGTATCGTGGTGCAGATATTTTAATTTTAGACGAGCCGACTGCAGTTTTGACTCCGCAGGAGATAAAAGATTTAATAGAAATTATGCAAAAATTGGTTGCGGACGGCAAAACGATAATAATTATCACACACAAATTGAAAGAAATAAAGGCTTCATCGGATATGTGCACGATAATTCGTCGAGGACAATACATAGACACGGTCAGCGTGAATGACGTGACGCACTCTGAGTTGGCGGATAAAATGGTGGGACGAAACGTCAAATTGGTTGTAGAGAAAACGCCGGCCAATCCAGGAAATGTGATTTTTGAGGTTGAAAATGTGGTTGTGCCAAGCAAAGTTCATAAAGGCATAAATGCGCTGAAGGGCTTGTCTTTAAAAATTAGAAGCGGTGAAATTTTGGGCATTGCTGGTGTGGACGGAAACGGTCAAAAGGAGCTTGTAGAGGTAATAACATGCTTGTGCAAGGTGAAAAGCGGAAAGATTAAAATTAATGGAAGGGAAATTCAGAATACCAAGCCAAGAAATGTTATAAAAAATAAAATTTCAACAATTCATGAAGACAGACAAAGACGTGGTTTAGTTCTGGATTTTTCTGTTGCAGAAAATGTAATTTTAGAAAAATATAACGAAAGGCCATATTCTAATGGCGGTTTGCTGAATTATAGGGAGATAAACAAATTTGCTGACGACATAATTTCTGAGTACGATGTGCGACCAGAAGATTGCAATAAGATGCAAATTAGAGGCCTTTCTGGAGGAAATCAGCAAAAAGTGATAATCGGCAGAGAAATTGCAAATAATCCTGACTTATTGATTGCTGTTCAGCCGACGCGTGGCTTGGATGTTGGCGCAATAGAGTATGTTCACAAAATTTTGGTGGAGCAGCGGGACAAAGGCAAAGCTGTTTTGCTGATTTCTTTGGAATTGGACGAGGTTTTAAGTGTTGCAGACAGGATTGCGGTAATTTATGACGGAAAAATCGTTGGAGAATTCGCACAAAATGAGGTCAACGAGAACACGATAGGTTTATTGATGGCGGGAGGTAGCAGTAGAAATGCAAAAGACAATTAAAATTTTAAAAAAACCGATTACCTCCACATTTTTGGCAATTTTATGCGGTGTTTTTGTGGCAGGAATTGTATTGGCGTTTTCAGGATATAACCCAATTGAGGCGCTTGACACGCTGCTTAAAGGGATTTTTTCACGCCCAAAGTATATTTTTAAAGTGATAGAAAAAAGTACACCGATAATTTTGACTGGAATAAGTGTAGCGTTCGCGTTTAAAACCGGACTTTTCAACATGGGCGCAGAGGGCCAGTACATAATCGGCTCAGTAGCGGCTATGATGGTTGGTGTAAAATTAAACTTGCCACCAGTTTTGCAAATTCTGATAATCATTTTAGTCGGAATGCTGGCAGGAGCAGTTTACGGCGGTTTAGTGGGCATTTTAAAAGCTAAATTCGGTATTCACGAGGTCATTACGAGCATAATGTTCAACTGGATTGCGTTTTATTTGTGCAATTTTATTGTCGACTCGCAAATGTTTCATAAGCCAGCAACTATGCGGAGTTTTTCTATAAATGAATCTGGATTCACAACGCTTTTTTATAAATGGAAAACATCAAAAGAGGGTATAGAATATCTGAAGCAAAATCGCTGGCTTTCGGACATTTTGCTGAAAACTGACGTGAATGTTGGAATTATTATTGCGATTATCGTTGCGATTGCAGTTTGGTTTTTGCTGTACAAAACAAGTGTAGGTTATGGAATTCGTGCGGTTGGCAACAATGCAAAAGCGGCAGAGTTTGCAGGCATAGGTGTAAAAAGAAATATCATGGCAGCCATGATAATTTCTGGCGCAATATGTGGATTGGCAGCAGCTTTAACGATTACTGGAGTTGCACCACATGCGATTTATAAGTTGAGCATGTTTGAAAATATTGGATTTAACGGCTTGTTTGTTGCGCTTATTGCTCGCACATCTCCGATTGGTTGCATTTTGTCTGGACTATTTTTCGGTGCACTGAATTATGGTGGAAATGCGCTGCAAATGGATTTGGGCATTCCGTCCGAAATAATTGCAATTACCATTGGTTCGATATTGTTTTTTGTTGCATTGGCTGGGGTTGCGCCGTTGATTGCAGACAGACTGGCGAAGAGAGGTAAAAAAAATGCTAAATAGTATTCTTTCTATAATAAACACAATGCTGATGTATTCGGCACCGCTGATTTTTGGCGCAATGGGCGGAGTTATTTCGGAAAGTTCTGGAGTAGTCAATGTGGGAATTGAAGGAATGATGACTTTTGGCGCGTTTGTAGGTGCGGCAGTAGGCTTCAAAACGCAAAATCCGTGGCTTGGGCTGTTGGCTGGCGGAATCGCGGGAGCAATTTTGGCGTTGCTTCATGCAGTGGCGTCAGTTACTTTTAAGGCCGACCAAACTATTTCTGGAATGGCGCTTAACTTTATTGGCCCAGGGTTGTCAATGTTTTTTTGCAGACTTTTATTTAACGACAAAACAACTACTAACAGAGTTTCAAATAAATTACCAAAAGTTTTTGATTTTATCGACATTACGGTGGTTATAGCTCTGGCAGTTACGATTTTGCTATGGTTTATTTTGTATAAAACAAAATGGGGACTACGAATCCGCTCTGTAGGAGAACATCCAGCGGCCGCGGATACACTGGGAATAAATGTTACAAAAGTAAGATATGTTAGCGTTGTAATTTCTGGAATTTTAGCTGGAGTTGGCGGTGCTGCAATGACATTGGCTGTAGTTTCGCAGTTTACACCTACGGCAATCAGTGGGCAGGGATTTATTGCACTGGCTGCGGTTATTTTTGGAAAATGGACGCCTCAAGGTGCGTACGGAGCGTGCTTGTTGTTTGCATTTGCGCAGGCTTTAGCAGTGACTTTTGGTGGAGGAAGGATTGCGGTTCCATCAGAAATTTTGAACATGTTGCCGTACATTTTGACAATAATTGTACTTATTCTTTTTGTAGGTAAGTCGATGGCACCAAGTGCGAATGGAAAACCTTACAAAAAAGGTACGAGATAAATTGTATTTTGGGGAGATAATTTATGGAAATTAAAGAAATTTTAAGCAGGGTGGACCACACTTTATTAAGCCAAACCGCGACTTTTGATGATATAAAGACTATTTGTGACGATGCAATAAAATATGGAGTGGCTTCAGTTTGTATACCACCGGTGTATGTAAAGCGTGCAAAGGAATATGTTGGTGATGAGATGTCAATTTGTACGGTAATTGGATTTCCGAACGGATATAACACGACGGAAGTTAAGGTTTTTGAGACAATAGATGCAATAAAAAATGGTGCCGATGAAATTGATATGGTGATTAACCTTGGTTGGGTTAAAGATGAGAAATTTGACACGATATTTGATGAAATTAAACGAATTAAGGCAGCGTGTGGAAAAAGAATTCTGAAAGTGATTGTTGAAACTTGCCTTTTATCCGAAGAAGAAAAAATAAAAATGTGCGAAATTGTTACGGAAGCCGGAGCAGATTTTATTAAAACATCGACAGGCTTTTCAAAAAATGGCGCAACTTTTGCAGATGTCAGGTTGTTTGCAGCGAATGTTGGTGAAAACGTAAGGATAAAAGCTGCGGGAGGGATTTCATCTATTTTGGACGCAGAAAAATTTGTTTCACTGGGTGCCAGCCGTCTTGGCACGAGTCGAATTGTTAAATTAGTCAAAAATGGAGAGTTTGCAGGACATTGATAAATAGCGCGCCGGCGCAGTTTCCTACATCGCCAAACTGCACTCGGCGCGCTTCATAAAAAATTGAAAAGGTGAAGATCATTTTGAACAATGAACAAGCAAAAAAGCTGGTGAAAGAAGCGATAAACGCAAGAAATTTTGCATATGCTCCATATTCTAATTTTTTGGTGGGAGCAGCTTTGTTGACAAAATTGGGGAAAATATATACGGGCTGTAATATAGAATCAGCGGTTTACACACCAACGTGTTGCGCGGAGAGAACTGCATTTTTTAAAGCTGTTAGTGAAGGTGAGCGAAATTTTGAGGCGATAGCAATTGTCGGTGGAAAAGTGGATGAAGAGATTCAAAAGAACTGTCCTCCATGTGGAGTTTGTCTGCAAGTTATGACAGAGTTCTGCAATTCACATGAATTTGAAATAATTTTAGCGAAATCTTTAGGAAATTTCGAAATTTTTAAATTAAAAGATTTATTGCCAATTGCTTTTTGCAACGAAAATTTAAATTAGGAGATGCGACTGATGAGAATGTACGACATAATTATGAAAAAAAGGAATGGCGAAAGGTTGAGTAACGCCGAAATAAAATTTTTTATTGATGGTTATGTTAACGGAGAAATTCCGGATTATCAGGTATCGGCGCTGCTTATGGCCATCTATTTTAAGGGGATGACGGCAGAAGAAACGGCTTCATTGACGTTGTGCATGGCAAAATCAGGAGAAACAGTTGATTTGACATCAATTCCTGGCGTAAAGGTCGATAAACACAGTACTGGCGGTGTTGGAGATAAAACAACATTAATTATTTCGCCGATAGTTGCGTCTTTGGGAGTTAAAGTGGCAAAAATGAGCGGAAGAGGCTTAGGGCACACCGGAGGAACCATTGACAAACTGGAATCGATTCCTGGGTTTAAGACGGATTTGGACAGAGAAAAATTTTTCGAAATTGTAAAAAATGTAGGAGTCAGTGTCATTGGGCAGTCTGGAAATTTGGTGCCAGCGGATAAAAAACTTTATGCGCTGAGAGACGTTACGGCCACGGTTGAAAGCATTCCTCTGATTGCGTCTAGCATTATGAGTAAAAAAATTGCAGCAGGTTCCGATTGTATTTTACTTGATGTTAAGGCGGGAAGCGGTGCGTTTATGAAAAATGTGGAAGACGCAATAAAGCTAGCAAAAGCAATGGTTGAAATCGGCGAAAATGTTGGCCGCAAAACGGTTGCTCTAATAACAGATATGGACAGACCACTTGGAAACGCTATTGGTAATTCTTTGGAGGTTATAGAAGCTTGTGAAACACTTAGAGGAAATGGCCCAAAAGATTTAACTGAAATTTGTTTAAATTTAGCTGCCAACATGCTGTATCTTGCAGGTAAGGGGACGGTTGATGAGTGTAAAATTTTGGCGCAGAAGTCTATAAATGACGGTTCAGCTTTTGGAAAATTGAAAAATATGGTTAGCGCACATGGTGGAGATATTTCGGTGTTGCAGGATTATTCTAAGTTTAAGCCGGCAAAAGTTAAGTACGAAGTTAAAACAAAAAAAGCAGGTTACATTAATCATATAAACACTGAAAATTGTGGGCGCGCTGCGGTAATCCTTGGTGCGGGCCGAGAAACTAAAGAGAGTGAGATTGATTTTAGTGCAGGAATTGTCTTTAATAAAAAAATAGGAAGTTTTGTTGAGGCTGGGGAAGTTATTGCTGTTTTGCATTCGGATGATATTGAAAAATGCAAGGATGCAGAAAATTTATTGATGAGTGCTATTATAATCTCAAAGGATAAGCCGTGTGAGACTTTACCGGTGTTTGCACGTGTGTCAGTAGATGGTATAGAGAGATACTAATTCAAATTTTACCAAAATTGAGAGGGGGGCGGTTTGGTTTCAAATATAAAATATTTGAAACAGCCCGATACAGTTTTACTGGTTTTGAATTATTTTTGAAAGATTGTATTGGGCACGCCGGCGACTATACCGCCGCCGGCGCAAACCGCCCATCGCATCATTTTTTGAAAAATTTCTTCAATATGAAAAGAGAGGAGGATAATATGCAAAAGGTGAAAACACTTTACGAGATAAACGGCGCAGTTGACCGGATAATTTTTCGAAATGAGCAAAATGGGTATAGTGTAATAGAGTTGAGCGTAGAAAATGAGCTTGTAACAGCTGTAGGCATGATGCCTTATATAAGCGTTGGAGAAAATGTAAAATTGCTGGGGAATTTTAAAAGTCACCCAACATTTGGAGAGCAGTTTACGGTAGAAGCCTGTGAGCGGTCTATGCCCACAACAACGGCAGCGATTTTAAAATATTTGTCGTCTGGAGCAATAAAAGGCATAGGCCCGTCGACAGCATGCAAGCTGGTTGAGCGATTTGGTGAAAAAACTTTGGAGGTTATAGAAAAAAATTCGGAAGAACTCACGCAAATAAGAGGCATAACTAAAGAAAAAGCTAGAAAAATATCTGAAGAATTTACGAAATTATTCAGTATACGAGAGTTGATGATTTACCTGGGGAAATATGGAATAACTCCGGAAGAAGCGATAAAAATTTACAAGATTTACGGACAAGACGCGGTAAAAAGTATAAACGAGAATCCATACTTATTGTGTGAAGAGCCATTGGAAATAAGTTTTGAGCGGGCAGACAAATTAGCTTACTCACTGGAGCAACCGCAAGAAAATGTTTGTAGAATTCGTGCGGGAATCGTGTATATTCTGGCGCACAACATGAATAACGGACACACATGCCTGCCAAAGGACAAATTACTGGAAGCAGCGGCGAATTTTTTAAGTATAGATTTAGAATTAGCTGAGAACACGCTCAAGGAAGTGCTTGACGACGGAACTTTACAACAAGATATAATCAATGAAAAAGAATTTATTTTTACAAACAAAATGCATCAAATAGAGGTATACTCTGCAGGCAGGCTGTTGATGATGTTAAAATTTCCACCTCAAAAAATTTTCGGTGCGGATAAATACATAGAAGCGATTGAGAAAAAACATAAAATAACTTATGCAAAACTTCAAAAAAAAGCGATAACAATGGCATTGGAAGATGGAATCCTTATTTTGACAGGAGGGCCAGGAACAGGAAAAACGACAACGTTGAATGCAATTATAGATATATTGGAAAAGAACGGCGAAAAGGTTTGTTTGGCGGCGCCAACTGGTAGAGCAGCCCAAAGAATGGCTGCGGTGACAGGAAGAGAAGCCAAAACGATTCACCGACTGCTGGAAGTGCAGTGGGATACCGATGATAAGCCGACTTTTAAACGAAATGAAAAAAATTTGCTTGAATGCGATGCGATAATATTGGATGAATTGTCCATGGTGGATGCTGCACTGTTTGAGGGAGTTTTGAGGGCATTGCCATTAGGATGCCGGTTGATTTTGGTCGGTGACAGCGATCAATTACCATCTGTCGGAGCGGGAAATGTTTTGTCTGATCTGATTAAATCTGAGACTATTCCAATGGTTGAACTGAAAGAAATTTTCAGACAGTCGCTCGAGAGTTTGATTGTAACGAATGCACATAAAATTGTGAATGGAGAACTGCCGGAGCTGTCGGTGCGAGATAATGACTTCTTTTTTATGAATGTGAATGACCCGCAAACTATAATCGACACGATTAGAGATTTGTGCACGAAGCGTTTGCCGGGAACTTATGGGTATTCGCCACTTTTTGACATTCAAGTGATTGCACCAGGGAAGAAAGGTCCTCTGGGAACGATTAATATAAATAAAGTTTTGCAAGAAGCAATTAATTCGCCGAGTAATTCCAAAAAAGAAATAAATATAAATGGAACGATTTTTCGAGAAGGTGACAAAGTTATGCAAATTAGAAATAATTACAACATAATTTTTGCACGCGAAGATGGTTCGAGTGGTGAAGGGGTTTTTAACGGAGACATCGGAATTTTGTTGACCATAGACAAAGAAGATTCTTCGCTAGTGGTACAATTTGACGACAAGTATGCGAAGTACGATTTGGAAAATGCTTCTGACCTGGATTTAGCCTACGCAATCACTGTTCATAAAAGTCAGGGAAGTGAGTTTGAAGCAGTTGTTATGCCGGTGTATTTTGGAGCTCCTCAGTTATATTACAGAAATCTTTTGTATACGGCGGTAACTCGTGCAAAATCGATGATTGTGATGGTTGGAACAGCTTGGACAGTAAAGAAGATGGTCGAAAATAACAAAAAGACCCGAAGATATTCAGGGCTTTGCAATTTCTTGGTTAAAGGCTGTGAAAATTAATGCTTAATCTTAAAAAATTTTTATCGATTTTTTTTCCACAAAGATGTCCATTTTGCAAAGAAGTAATTTCCTTTGATAAAGTTGTATGTGAAACTTGCGAGAAAAAAATAAATCCCCGAATTATAAAAAATACATTAACAACACGCGGTGGACGAGATTTTATTTGTATATCACCTTTTGCATATATTGAGCCGATTCGGTCTGCAATACATGAATATAAATTTCACGGAGTAAAAAGTTTTTCAGTTCCATTTGGAAGATATATAACAGACGTTTTGAGAGGAAATTTTGATGTTGCAAAAATTGACTTGATAACCAGTGTGCCATTGTATAAAACTCGCAAAAAGGAACGCGGATTTAACCAGTCTGAACTTTTTGCATTGGAAATCAGTCACTTAACGGGCATAAAATATGTAGAAGTATTAAAAAAAGTAAAAAATAATAAAATACAACATGAGTTAAACTTGTCAGAACGGACCGAAAATGTAAAAGATGTCTACTCAGCGGCAAATGAAGTTATTTTGCGAGGCCAAACGGTAGTAGTCTGTGACGATATTTTAACAACAGGTAACACGATGGCAGAGTGTGCAAATGTGCTTTTTTTGGCTGGAGCGAAAAAAATTATAGGAGTAACAATTGCGAATGTAGAAAATACAACGAAAAAATCGACAAAAAAATATGAATTTTAAAATAATATTGTTATAAGTAAACAAAGTTAAAAAATTTTATTGTAATGTATTTGCAAAAGAAAATTTTTGTGATATAATAAACCGCGTAAAGATTTGTATAGCTTTTTAAACAAAAAATTTTTGAAAAAAGTTATTCAGGGTTTAAGCTTTTAATAGGGTCAACAAAGCAGTTTTTTTATGTCTAAGGTAAGATTAAAAAAGCAAAAAACGGTAGACTTTTAAATTTGATTTTATAAAAAATTGTTTTTGTATTGTTCTTGTTAAGCGCTTTATTTTTAAAGTAAAAATTAAAAATAGGAGGGAAAAAGTAAGTTTGTTAAAGTTGGCAAAAGACTACATGATAGTATAAGTTTTTAAAACTTAGCTAATGTTTAGGTGTAGTATTATTAATAATAAGAAGGAGAAGATGAAATGAAAAAATTTTTGTCAGCAGCTGTTGCAATAGCGATAATAATGAATTCATTATTATGTGCTAATGTTTTATCGTCTAATGTGTGTGAAGCAGCTCAGGAAGATATCAACATGGAATATACCTACGATATGTTAAGAAATCGTGAAGGTAACAAGGTTTATACAATTACTTTACCAGCTGATTATGGTGTTGATGTTGAAACTTTATCAGGGACTGTAAGTAAAAAAGAAGGTTTAACTTTTTGGCGTGCTGTTAAAAATATTTTGTATACTGTATTTTTTGTTTATTTCGGTGGAGTTGCAACTCAGATATTAAATGAAAAATATCCTAAATTTAATGAATATGTTAAAAAAAATGTCGAGTTTTTTAAAAGCCTATCTCAGTTGACCAAAGACAAATTTACTGGCGTTAAAGGAAAAATTTTACTGTTAAAAAAATAAACATTTAAAGATTTTAAGGAGAATATTATTATGAAAAAATTTTTATCCACATTAGTTGCATTAGCAATGATTATTTCACCTAACTTTGAAGTTAATGTATGTAGAGCAGAAGAAACAATTAATTCAACAAGTAAACAAGTGAACAAAGAATCAAAAAGTAAGATCTTGAAGAAAATATCATTTGCAGCAAAGAACTTTAAAGAGTCTGTGAATAAACATCCTAAAGAAATTGGCTTGGGTATTGTAGGAACGGCGTCTGCAGGTGTTTTAACATGGGGTGGATATAATTCTGTAACGAAGTCTGATAAAATAAAGGCAATTGCTATGGATCCTGAACTTACAGTTGCAGATAAAATTAAGGCTATTGTAAAAATTGTATTTTGTGGTGTAAAAAATACTGACAGCAATAATAATGAAAAAAAAGGTGAGCAAGAAAAAGTAGCAGAAGAAAAAGCTGAGCAAGAAAAAGCTGAGCAAGAAAAAGCAATAGAAGAAAAAGTAGCAGAAGAAAAAGCGGAGCAAGAAAAAGTAGCAGAAGAAAAAGCGGAGCAAGAAAAAGCAATAGAAGAAAAAGTAGCAGAAGAAAAAGCGGAGCAAGAAAAAGTAGCAGAAGAAAAAGCTGAGCAAGAAAAAGCAACAGAGCAAAAAGCAGATCAAGAAAAAATAGTCTCTGAAGTACAGGTTAATTCAGATTCAAAAAATGATAAAAAAACAAATATAACGACACCTTCTACGGCAGCTACAGTTTATGATCAAAAAAATATTGAACCATCTGGAGTTATGGCAAATATAAGGGCCTATTTAATAAGCATAAAAAAAGATTTAGTTGATTTAGATTATAAAGAAAAAGAATATTGGGAAAAAATGCCTCCAGAGTTAAGGTCGAACCTTAATGCATCTTGTCATCTTAATAAAAATGCTACCTTCGGTTATGAAATTAGCCCTTTCTTCTTCGAAGGCGCTCGTTGTAATTACTATGATGCATCAGGCAATTTAAAATCTAAATGGTTGGATAAAAGACTTTATACTGAGTTTAAGATGATCGCAATATGTTTTGCAGCTTCGCAGATTGGATATGCGTACGATTTCTTACTGCGTAGATTACGGTATCTAAGTTCGGAACTTGATATATCGGCTTGTGCAGAGTTATCCTTTGTAATAAAAACGTCGCTACCTGCGGTTATATTAACGTTTTCTAATGTGCTTGCTACAATTGCTATGATACATTATCTATTTTAAAATCTGAATGGTTGGATAGCGTTTGTCGTAGTGATGTGAAGGCGGGTGTAGATGTTGTATTAACTTTTATAAAGGCCATATATAGGCTACCGTTTATTAAATAAATTTGGAGGCAAGTACCCTTGGTTTGGACTGTGTGAAAAACAAAATTGTGAGCTATTTTAAGAGCTCCAAAGTTTTAAGTTCAACTTTAGACCAAGCTTTAGATAATAAAAATCAAAATAAAAACCAAAATTTAAATGAAAATCAAATCTAATTTTAAGAAAGGTTCAATCAGGAAAAGACGCAATCAATAAGAGATAAAAATTAGTTAAATTACTTGCAAATATTTTTGACGTTGAAGCTTAAATTAGGTGCGGAATGGAATTAATAAAAAGCATGGTTGTTGTAACCATGCTTTTTTTGTTTGTAAATTTTAAAGCACTAGCATCGCGACAGAAAGAACGATTATATTTACAACGAAAATTGTAGCAACTATCTTTAAAGAAAATTTAATCCAGCTAGAAAAGTCTATTTTAGAAATTGCAAGTCCGCCCATCACAACGCCACTGGTAGGAGTTATTAAATTTACAAGCCCGCAAGCCGCTGCAAAAATCATTATCATAACATTAGGACTCAAATTTAAGCTTTGTGCAAGTGGAGCAAAGATTCCAATTGATCCGGTAGCAAGCCCGGAAGTTGAAGGAATAAGAAAAGAGAGTCCAATGTAAATTATATACGACATGATTGTAAAAGGAACCGCGTTCATGCCATTCAATGCGTTAGCAGAATGTGTTAAAATAAAACTATTCAAATTCGTGTCGCTCATTATAACGTATATTCCACGCGACACAGCAATAACCAGCGCAACGCCAATCATGTCGCCAGCGCCAGCAATAAATGAGTCCACAATTTCTTTTTCTTTTAGCCTGTAAACCAATCCGCATATAATAGAAATTATAAAAAACCATGCAGCAAGCTCTCTAAAATACCAATTTCCAAAGGATTCACCGGTTAGCCAATCTGTCCAAGAATCAAAAATTGTAACGCCGAAATTTTCCCAAGGAATAAGACTTAAAATCATTATTAAAAATGAAAACGCAAACAGAGATAAAACAATTTTTCCACGTGAATTAAGTGTAGTGTTTTCGTCTTTTTTATCTGAGTGAAAGGCTCTGTGTGCGTCATCCAATTCTTGTTTAGAAAGAATTGATACGCTAAGGTTGTTGTGAACTTTTTTTGCATAAGACATAACATAAAAAATACAAATTGCAAGAGTGGTTATCCAAAGAATCGCGCCGAGCAAAATTATTGTGCCTTGATTTGTTTCGACTCCGGCAGCTTTGGCGGTATCCACTGCAACGGAAATCGCAAAAGGGTTTATTGTAGAGCCAAGCACGCCAGCGCCGGCGCCCAAAAGTATAACGGCAGCACCAACTAATGAATCAAAACCGGCCGCCATCATAGTTGCCACAATTAAGCTGTAAAATGCGATAGTTTCTTCCGCCATGCCGTAAGTTGTTCCGCCGATGGAGAAAATAATCATTAAAATCGGAATTAACAAAAGTTCTTTACCATTTAATTTCTTTACAACGCTTGCAATACCTTTGTAAAGCACGCCAGTTCGATTTATTACGCCTAAAAATCCACCCAAGACTAAAACAAACAATGATACATCAATCGCATCAATAAAGCCTAAAATCGGGGACATCACAACGTTTGGAATGGTTGCTTTTTTTATCATTGGGTCGGCAATAATTAAACTGACGGCTGCGATTACAAGAATTATAAGTATCAAAACGGTGTAAGCGGTAGGCATTTTGAACCGAGACTTTTCTTTTTTAGCCATAGTTGCCAATTAAATCACCTCATTTTTATTATAAATGATTGTTCCCACGGAGCCGTCAAGGGCGTCTTTGGCCATGTTGAGGGAAGTAATTACAGCGTGCCCTTTTGGATTTTTATTTATAAAATCAAGACACGCATCAATTTTAGGAAGCATACTGCCTTTTGCAAAATGTCCAGAATTTCGGTAGCGCAAGGCTTCACCTGCACTTATCTTTGTTAAAGCACGCTGATTTTCCGTGTTAAAATCAATGTAAACAAAATCAACTGCGGTCAAAATTAAAAGTATGTCCGCGTTTAAAGAAGCTGCCAACAGTGCACAAGATTTGTCCTTGTCGATAACTGCAGCAATGCCCTCCAGCGAGGAATTTTTTTCTATAACGGGAATTCCACCACCACCGGAAGATATAACAACATTTCCAGAGTTAACCAAATCGTTTATAGTTTCTAGTTCCACAATTTTTTTAGGCGTCGGCGAGGGCACAACTCTGCGGTACCCTCTGCCAGCGTCTTCCACAAATGTGAATCCTTTTTCTCTCGCGATAACTTCAGCCTGTTCTTTCGTATAAAACATCCCCACGGGTTTGGTTGGATTTTCAAAAGCGGAGTCGTCTTTGTCAACAATGGTTTGAGTAATTAACGAAACGACATTTTTTTTAATTTTTCTCGCAGCTAGTTCATTGTGAATTGCTTGTTGCAAATGATATCCAATGTAGCCTTGTGACATAGCTCCACATTCAGGAAATGGCATATTTGGAGTGTTTTTGTGAGATGAGGAAAATTCATCCATAGCAAGATTAATCATGCCAACCTGAGGGCCGTTTCCATGTCCAACAATCACATCGTAATTTTTTTCTATAAGGTCAACAATAGTGCAAGCAGTTTTTTTTACAAGAGATAGTTGTTCTTGAGCGTTATTTCCCAAAGCATTTCCGCCCAGAGCGACTACAACACGTTTTTTATTCATAAAACCTACCTCATTTACATTAAAGTGGCATACATAATGGCTTTAATCGTGTGCATTCTATTTTCGGCCTCGTCAAAAACGACCGATTGTTTTGACTCAAAAACCTCATTTGTAACTTCCATTTCACTAACGTTAAATTTTTCACTGATAGATTTTCCAACAGTAGTGTTAGTGTCATGAAAGGATGGCAAACAGTGCATAAAAATGGCAGATTTATTCGCTAGCTCCATAATATTTTTATTTACTTGATAAGGTTTAAGCAATTTAATACGTTTTTCCCACATTTCATCGGGCTCACCCATAGAGAGCCAAATGTCGGTGTAAATTACATCTGCATTTTTAGCGCCGATATTTACATCCTCAGTGAGAGTTATTGAACATTCATTTTCAGCGGCAATTTTTTTACAAATTTCAACAAGTTTTTCATCAGGAAATAGTTCTTTAGGGGCACAAGCAGTAAAATTAAGCCCCATTTTAGCGCAAGCAACCATCAAAGAATTGCCCATATTATTTCGAGCATCTCCAAAGTAAGTAAAATTGATGCCCTTAAGGTGGCCAAATTTTTCTTCAATAGTTAGCAAATCAGCGATCATTTGAGTGGGGTGAAATTCATCAGTTAAACCGTTCCAAACAGGCACACCAGCGTATTTAGCCATTTCTTCAACGATTTTTTGAGAAAATCCACGGTATTCGATGCCGTCATAAAGCCGACCTAAAACTCTAGCGGTATCAGCGATACTTTCTTTTTTGCCCATCTGAGAACTTCCCGGGTCAAGATAAGTCACGCCCATGCCTAAGTCTCTGCCGGCGACCTCAAAAGAACACCTGGTTCGGGTGGAAGTTTTTTCAAAAAGAAGAACAATATTTTTTCCATCCAAATATTTGTGAGGAGTGCCCGATAGCTTTAAACTTTTAAATTGTTTAGATAAATTTATAAGATATCTTATTTCTTGAGAAGAAAAGTCCAATAATTTTAAAAAATTTTTTCCGCGTAAATTAACAGCCATAATATTTACTCCTTAAATTTTGTCTTTATAAAAATGAGTTTTAAATATCGTCTCGATAAATTGGCATAGACATACATCTTGGTCCACCGCGCCCACGAGAAAGCTCTGAACTTGGCATTTCAAGAACAGTTAATCCATTTTCTTTTAAAATGGCATTAGTTACGTCATTTCGCTGATAAACAACAACTTTTCCAGGGCTTATGCACAAAGTATTTGAGCCATCATTCCATTGTTCACGCTCTCCAACAATTTTATCATCGCCACCGCAAGGAATTAACTTAATTTTATCTTTTTTAAGTGCATCGCATAAAATTTTCTCTAGACTTTGGTCTATTTGAGAAATTTTAAGTTCATCTTCGCGTTGCCCTTTTGTAATTTTATAAACTTGAAGAACATCAGCTAAACCGTTGTGAACGGTAAATTTATCATAATCAACCTGAGTAAATACCGTGTCAAGATGCATCATAGCGCGATTATTTGGAATATCGAAGGCCAAGATTTGGTTGATTGATGAATTTCCATTTTCAAAAATATTTTTTGCTAAAATTTCAATAGCCTCAGGTTTTGTCCGCTGGGAAATTCCGATAGCCAAAATTTCGGAGCTCAAATTTAAAATATCTCCGCCCTCAATATAAAAAGGTTCGTATCGATTGTAATAAATATCGACTTTTCCCTTGAATTGAGGATTATACTTAAAAATATACTCACCGTAAATAGTTTCTCTGCGACGAGTCAGATAGTGCATACGGTTGATGCTGACGCCATTTCCAATGCAAGCAAACGCGTCGCGAGTAAAGTAAAGGTTTGGCATGGGATTGCAAATAAAAGCAGATTGTTTTGACATAAAATCGACCAAAGATTTATTTTCTTTAGACTTGCAAATAAGTTCGTCGCGGTTGACGCCCTGCATGGTTTTGAGGACTAATTCTTTAGGGCCTTCGATCTGATTAAAGAATTCATAGAGCAATTTTTGATATTTTTCTGAGTAAATTCCAGCTTCGCGAATAAATTGTTTTAAAAACAAGTCGCGAACTTCATTGTCTTTTAAAGTTTCGGCAACCAAATCCTCAAGATAAACAACTTGAGTACCGTTTTCTTTTAGTATCTCAGCAAATTTATCATGTTCTTCAATGGCAATTTTCAAATAAGGAATGTCATCAAATAATAATTCTTCCAAAGTGTCTGGAGTTAAGTTTAAAAGTTCGGCGCCAGGACGGTGCAAAAGAACTTTTTTTAAAGGGCCAATTTCGCTTTTCACATTAATAACCAAAAAATCCAACACCTTTCTAAAATATAGTAATTATGTTTTTATAAAGTATTATAGACAATTTTTGAAAAATTAAAACAAATAGAGTAATAATATTTTAAAACTATAAAATTTCGAGATTAAGCGGTGATAAAAAGGGAAGATTGCAACAAGAATCCTCCCAAATAAAGTTTAAACGTACTCGTTAAGCGGTCTAACTTTGTATTTATTCGTAATCATTTTGTCGGTAGTAATGTATCCAGCAGGAGCCTTAATGAGTTCAGGGAGGCGATTTACAACAGAAGCACAAGTTAGCTCAACCGTGCATGGACGGCTAATTGTAACCTGAGTATTAGGTTCGCCGAAAATAGTCCAATCGTTTTTATCAAATTCATTTTCAGCATAAACTTTTCCGATGCACTCGCTTTCTATGGTAATTCCTTCCTCTGTTTCGGTAACCACAATAGCAGACATTCCAGTAGCATTCCCGGCAGGAATATCCATTTTTAATGTGTCAGAATGGATGTTTTTGCTGTGAGTACAAGGAACACATTTTTGAATTTGAGATTTAACAGTTAACCCAAGCCTCTCGCAAAGCCAGCCGTTTACGTTCCACATATAGGAAGGAGAGAATTCACCTTTATTGATAAGCTCATTTCGTTCTTCAATGGAAATATTGTCTACAGAAGCAATTTCCTTATTAAATGTATCGGTATCAAGTCCGGCGCCGTGAACTTTTGCCAGCGCAATGCCATAATCCTCCACATTGTAGCTAGAAGAACCTTTTATTTTAGAAATGGTGTGAGTGGCTCCCGCGATGGTTGCAATCAAATTGCCCCAAAAAACGTCCTGATATCCAGATCCGCACAAGGTACAATTATTTTCTTTTGCAATTTTATCGAGTTCGGCAGTAGTTTGAGTAGAAGAGTTCCATGGATAAAAAGCTTCCTCGCAAGTGCTGATAGCATTTATTCCATTTTTTGCACAAATCATAAAAATATCGTTTACCTCGCGCATAAGACTAAGTGTGCTAATTATACAGACGTCAGGCTTTAATGCAGATAAAATTTTTTCTGCGTTTTTGGCATCTTTTACAGATATTCCGTAAGGTTTTTCGCCGGTTATTTCTCCAATGTCTTTGCCGATAATATTTTGGTCAATGTCGAAAGCCGCAACGACTTCGGCACCTTTTTCAAAAACGTACCTCATGATATACTTTGCCATTTTTCCACAACCATATTGTGCTACAGTGATTTTTTTATCCATAAATAATCCCTCCGTAAAATAAGTTAAACTTGCACATATTATACATTAATTAAGCGCAAAATACAATAGTTTTATTTAAAACGACACGATAACTAGAAAAGGAAAGTCAATACTGCAACTAAATTTTATTAGAACTTTTCATATTAATTTTTGCATTAATTGTTATTTATTTTAGATAGATAAAACTAGTTAATATAATTTTTTTAAAAAACTATGTACAACATAGAATTTTGGCAAGTTTGAAGTTGAAGCATTGTGATAAACATGATTATGCGGTAAAATAACAATGAGTTAATGCAATAAATAGCTTTATTTTAATAAAAAAGTTGATGTTAGGGGTGGTTTTTATTATTAACATAGAGCTTTTGAAAAATTCTAACATAAATTTATATGATAGCTTTATAATAGATAGAATGACTTTTCAGAGTGAAGAGGTTTTAGCGTACGGAGCCAAGTATGAAAATATTCCGTGTGGAGCGATTTTTGCAAGATTAAAACAGGGAGAAACAGAAACGAAATGCAAGATTACGAGTTTTTTTGTTTTGAAACTATTTAGAAGAAAAGGCATTGGTACAGCACTTTTAAATGCAATAAAAAATAAATTAAAAGAGTTAAACGTAAAAAAAATAAAAGTAAATGCAATTACATCAAAGAAAAATATCAAGTTACTGGAGAATTTTTTAACAAAAAGAGGGTTTTCCGAAGCAAAATTATTAACGGAAGTATATTTGTTTGATCCCAAAGTGCTGGTAAAAGAAAATAAACTCGTACAATCAATTTTAAACAGCGATTTTGAGTTGCCTGAAAAGGTAGAGCTTTTGCAAAAGAATGAAGTGAAAAATGAACTGCTTGAAAAAGTAAAAAATAAAGAAGGAATAAAATATCCAGATGTGTTATCGCCGTTTGCAAACGAATTTAACCTGGTTGATGAATGTACGCAGTTTGCTGTTTTTGATGAGAAGGAAGTTGTGGGGTGGATGACTGCTTTGAGAGCGCCGGGAAACTCAATTTTGTACCGGTCAATTTTTGTACGAGAAGACTATAGGAAATCAGCGCTTGGATATTTTATTTTTAATTCCACAATGAAACTCCACGTAAAAAAATATATTGACAAAAAAATTTTGTATGCGGTAGATATAGACAATGCAAGAGCGAAAAAATTGTTTTCTTTTTGTTTAAAAAGTTTGTATGACAGTAAAAACTATGAGTTTGAGATAGAATCTAGTGTACAAAATTATTAGTAAAAATTGCTTTGCAACTTTATATGACTTTCTAAGGCTCTACGAAATTTAAATTCGTGGGGCCATAAATTTTGCTCGAGACAATAGAGCCATAGCATGACTGTTAATTTTGGTTCGTTTATGGTATAATAAAAATTAATTATTAAAATTAAGGGGGCGGCCGTTACGAAGTATGTAACGACTTAAAAAATGAGGATACGAAGAAAACCTTGGGCACGTCCGGAACTTGCCGTGTGTGATTTTTTTATTGATGAACCAGCAGTGCATAAAGGCAAATGGCATAGACTTTTTGTAAGAAGGCAGCCTATCTATTTGGAGTTGGGTTGCGGTAAAGGGGCATTTGTAGCCAGCCTAGCAAGTCAAAATCTGGACAAAAATTTTATTGCCGTTGATATAAAAAGTGAAGTTTTAGTTTTAGCAAAAAGAAATATCGAAAAGCAATATAACGAATTGAGTCAGCCAATTGACAATGTTTGCTTGACAGCTCAAAATATCGAACGCATAGATGATATGCTAAGTTCGGTAGACTTAGTGCAGCGGATTTATATAAATTTCTGCAACCCTTGGCCAAAGCCCAGACACAAAAAACGGCGCTTAACATACCCAAAACAGCTCGAAAAATATAAAAATTTTTTGGATTCAAACGGTGAAGTTTATTTTAAAACCGATGATGATAATTTATTTGAGGAAAGTTGCCAATATTTTAAAGAAACCGGTTTTGAAATAACTTATTTGACAAAAGATTTACATAGTTCTGACTTTGTTGATAATATTGCCACAGAACATGAAAATATGTTTTCGCAGCAGGGAATAAAAATAAAATTTTTAATCGCAAGATTAAAATAAAAAGGAGCTGATAAAATGAAAAAAAGGTTAATTGGTTTAATTTTTATTATGCTTTTTATTTCGGGATGCTCATTTAGCAATTTTGAAACAAGTAATTTGATGCATCCACCAAAAGCTACAGGAGAAATGGCGCAAATTCAGGCACTTATAGAGAAAACTGTTGGAGCTGACATCTTATTTAAATATCCACAAAATGGAGATTTTAAATCTGCGATTATCATGCACGACCTTGATGGAGATTCGCAAGACGAAGCGATTGCAGTGTATCAGCTTGTTGCTCAAGGGACTCAGTCATATATAATGATTATTGATAAAGTTGGAGATAATTGGCAGGTAATTAAAACTTTAAATGCACAGGGAACCGATTTGGATAAAGTTTGTTTTGGAGATATAAACGGCGACGGTAAAGATGACATTGTTTTGGGCTGGAGCAGTTATACAAGTTACGGAAAGGAACTTACAGTTATTCTTTATGAAGACGGAAATTATAATGTTTTGACGCCGAGTGAGACCTATTCTGATATTTTGGTGAACGATTTTGATGGCGATGGTAAATCAGAAATTTTAACATTGTCTGTAAGTAAGCGGGAAGATACACAGCTAAATGATGATGAAAATAAGGCAGCAAAAGCTAAATTAATAAAATTTAATCAAGAAACCAGGAAGTTTAATACTATTGGAAGTGCACTAATAGACTCAACCGTTGTAAAATATAACCATGTTAAATTTGGAAAAATCGATAACATTCAAAGTGGCGCAGTTATCGATGCAGTCACAGAAAAAGACCGAACAACTTCTGAGGTTATTTATTGGGATAAATCTGATAAAAAGTTGAAAGCACCTCTTTATAATGCTAAAACAATGAGTTCTACGGCGTTTTTGCGTGACAGTGCAATACCGTCCAGCGACATAAATAACGATGGGATAATTGAAATGCCAAAGGTGGATTTAACGGACGGTTCGAGTGAAAAATTTACTTATATTTTGTCGTGGTTTAAATACAATACGACCAATTATGAAAGTGATTATGTTGAAAGCATTATTATGAATAGCAAAGATTCTTATATTTTGGTTGTTCCGGGCAAATGGAAAGGTGAAACTCAAGGAGCGTACAAAATAAGATTTACTTATGATTACGACATGAAGACTCTTAGAATTTTTGAGCAGATAGAAACTGCCGGCCAAGCGGCTAAAGATAGGGAGTTTTTGGATATATTTGTACTTTCAAAAAAAGAATATGAAGATTTGCCCAATAAAAACGATTATCATGTTTTGGTTCAGGAAAATAATAAAGTTTATGTGGCAACTGTGGATGAAAATTCGGAATTAGCAATTTCTGCAGAGGAAATAAAAAATAACTTTAAGTTGATTTAGTATCGTAGAGGGAGGATGGCACGGTAGTTTTGAGTGCCGATTAATTTATGAAAAAAATTTTGGTTGTAGAAGATGAAGCCGCGATTCGTGAATTTGTGGTAATAAACCTGCAAAGAGCGGGTTATGACGTAACAGAGGCAGATTGTGGAGAGAAAGCTTTACAGATTTATGCAGAAAGCCCAGATTTTGATGTGGCTGTTTTAGACATAATGATGCCGGGCATAGACGGAATTACTGTGTGCAAGGAGCTTAGAAAACAAAGCAACGAGATTGGAATAATTATGCTAACAGCAAAAACTCAGGAAATGGACAAAATTACTGGGCTTATGACTGGTGCAGATGATTATGTAACAAAACCGTTTAGTCCATCAGAATTAGTCGCAAGAGTTGACGCCGTTTATCGCAGAGTTGCCCTGGCGCAGATGCGTTCGGACAACAAGTTTAAAGAAGAACTAAGATCGGGTGAATTTATTTTAAATATGAGAAATAGAACTCTGTTGAAACGTGGTGAGTTAGTTGAACTGACGCAGGTTGAATTTCAGATTATGGAGTACTTTTTTTCAAATCCGAGTGCGGCGCTTAGCCGAACTGATATTTTAACGCACGTTTGGGGCGAAGACTATGTTGGCGAAGAGAAAATTGTTGATGTAAATATTCGCAGACTGCGCATGAAAGTTGAGGATGAACCGTCGGTCCCGAAGCATATTTTGACGGTATGGGGGCTTGGTTATAAATGGGAAGCGTGAGGTTTTGCAAACTTTTTTCTTAAAGAGGTGAAAGTTGAATGGTTAGAGGAATAACTAAGCGATGGCTTCTTAACAGCCTCGGGATGATTTTTGTGACGTTGGTTGCAATAGAGTTGGGCTTGTCTGTTTTTATTCATGAGTTTTTTTATAATGGGGTTCAACAGGCCATAAATAACAAATCGGCGAGTTTGATAAATGTTTTTCCCGGATACAAAGAGGACTCTGAAAAGAATTTTATTTCTAAAGTCAAGCTTTATATTTCTGATTTCGAAGATAAAAATTTAATGGAAGTGGTTGCATTTAACAACAGTAATGAACCCATTCTTACATCTACGGGATTTTTGCCTGCTAAAAACTTCGAGATGATAGATTATAACGAAGCGCAAAATTCAGAAGGCCATGTGGGCCTGTTTATAGGAAAAAATTCATCTGGCGAAAATGTTATGGCGCAAACAAAAGCGATTTATACAAATGACGGTGAATTTATAGGCGCGGTCAGATATATTGTATCACTGCGCGCGGTGGACAATACGATATTTTGGCTGATAATTGGTTGCATAACGATTGGACTGGCTATTTTGTTTTTTGTAATTATGTCCAGCTCGTATTTTATAAATTCGATAGTTAACCCGATTCGAGAAATAGGCAAAACCGCGCGAAAAATTGCGTTAGGGGATTTCAATGCGAGAATCGATAAAACTTACGATGATGAAGTAGGGGAGCTATGTGATACGGTAAATTATATGGCGCGCAAGCTGGGAGAATCAGAAAAGGTAAAAAATGAGTTTATATCGTCGATTTCGCATGAATTGCGAACACCTTTAACGGCTATAAAAGGCTGGGCGGAGACGATAGAACTCGGCGAAGAAAAAGATTTCGAGATGAATAAACGAGGGCTAAAAGTTATAATTCACGAATCTGAACGACTTTGCGGTTTGGTAGAAGAACTGCTTGATTTTTCGAGGCTTCAGTGCGGAAAGATGGTTTTAAGCCTAGAGCGAATAGACATTTTAGCAGAACTTAGTGAAGCGGTTTATATGTTTAAAGATAGGGCCGCGTCAGAAAATAAAGAACTTATCTATTCAGAACCGCCGCTATTGTCTCCAGTTTTGGGTGATAGAAATCGTCTGCGCCAAGTTTTTATAAATGTGATAGATAACGCACTAAAATACACCGCAAACGGAGGCACAGTCACAGTAAAAGCCAAAGAAGCTGCTGGCTATATTTATATATCGGTCAGCGATACAGGTTGCGGAATTCCAGCGGAGCATTTGCCACACGTTAAAGATAAATTTTACAAAGCAAATACAACGCAAAAAGGCTCAGGAATCGGTTTGGCGGTGGTAAATGAATTAGTGCAGCTTCATTCCGGAACGCTGGATATAGCAAGCGAAGAAAATGTTGGCACAGTGGTTACAATTTCAATTCCGATAGCGAAAACTCCAGAAGAAAGCTAATTTTTTATGCTAAATGAAAGGGCTTTTTATGAATAATATTTTTGTTTCAGCAATAATCGTGGCGGCGGGAAACTCAACTCGTATGGGCAAAGACAAAATATTTTTACCGCTGAATAAAATTCCAGCAATAGCGTATACATTAAGAGCTTTTGAAAAATCAGAGGCTATAAGTGAAATCATTGTAGTTGGCAAAAAAGGACATGAAGCCCAATTAAAAAGCATTGCAAGTGAATATTCTATAAGCAAATTTAAAAATTTTGCGCCCGGAGGAGAATTTCGACAGGAATCAGTGTTTTCCGGAGTTAAATTTTGTAGCGAGCAAACGGAATATTTTGCAATTCACGACGCGGCAAGATGTCTTATTACGAGCGAAGAAATTGATGAATCGATTGCTGATGCGATAGTACATAAAGCGAGTTCGCTTGGAATTCCTTGTAAAGACACTCTTAAAATTTTAAACAATGATAATTTTGTGATTTCCACTCCAGACCGTAGCACTTTGTGGAATATACAAACTCCACAAGTTTTTGAAAAGAATTTATACATTGACGCGATGCTGTCCGCAATTAAAAGTGGTGTTAATTATACTGATGACTGTCAGCTGATTGAGAAAATGGGGAAAATGGTCCATATTGTAAAAGGAAGCTATTCCAATTTAAAGCTGACAACGCCCGATGATATTGCAGTTTTTGAAAATATATTAAACTTAAGAGGAAAATCGTTATGAGAATTGGTCACGGCTATGATGTACATAAATTGGTATCCGGACGAAAATTAATTTTGGGTGGCTGTGAAATCCCACACACTCACGGACTATTGGGGCACTCCGACGCAGATGTGCTCGTTCATGCGATTATGGATGCACTTCTTGGAGCGGCTGCTTTGGGTGACATTGGCAAGCTTTTTCCTGACACGGAGCCACTATTTAAAGGCGCAAATAGCTTGAAGCTGCTAGAAGTAGTTTGCCAAAAAATTGATTCAGCGGGCTATAAAATTTCCAATATAGATGCAACAATTATTGCGCAAAAGCCTAAACTTTCCCAATTTATATCTAAAATGCGTACAAACATTGCCAATGTATGCAATGCTGAAGTTTCTCAAATTAGTATAAAGGCTACCACAGAAGAAGGCTTAGGCTTTACCGGCAGGCTAGAAGGAATTTCAGCACATGCGGTGTGCCTTTTAATTTAATTTTTATTATCAAATGAGAAACACTATAAAAAACACATAATATTTTTGCCGAAACACGGATTATTAAGTCCAGCGTTTCGGCTTTTTTAAGATAAAATAATTTAAATTTATTTACAAGTTTGTATATGCAGACAATATTATTAAAATTTTCTCTATCTGTGCTATTAAAGTCCTTGAAAAACGGCGCAAAAAAGTCTTAGTATAAAAGTTACTTCCACTTGACGAGAAGGAATATTGCTTAACAAAAGAAAAAATACAAGCATATACTGGTATCAGAAAGAAAAGTGTATGGAGTTGATACCCTTGAAAAAAGCGTTGTTTATATTGAGTTCAATAACCTACGCAATGAAAGGGCGCGACTTATTGAACTCAAAAGGAATAAAAAGCGAAATCAAACGAGTACCCAAAAACAAAGCTTTATCCGGTTGTGGATATGGCTTGTTGGTTTACGATAAGGCAGAAAAAGCGGCAAAAATATTAGAAAAGTCACAAATAAAGGTGCTCGACATAAAAAAATTGGAGGCGAAGTAATGATATATTTAGACAATGCAGCTACGACTTACCCAAAACCTCAAAGCGTAGCCAATGCAACATTATATGCACTGAAAAAACTCGGAGCAAATCCCGGAAGAAGCGGACATAATATGTCGATAAACGCAGCACTTGAAATTTATGAATGTAGAAAAGCTATAGCAAAATTTTTTAATGCAAAAGGTCCTGAATGTGTTGTTTTCACGTTAAACTGTACCCACGCAATAAATCTGGTTTTTAAGGGATTACTAAAATCCGGCGACCATGTTGTCATCTCGTGTTTGGAACATAATGCAATAACTCGGCCATTAAAAGCATTGGAAGAAAAAGGCATAACATTTTCGGAAGCGAAAGTCTTTCCTGGCGACAATGAAGCGACACTTGACTCATTCAGAAAGGCAATAAATTCGAAAACAGTACTTGTTGCTTGTACGCACGCGTCGAATGTTTGGGGGATTCGATTGCCTATTTCTCGAATTTGCGCAATGGCGCACGAATATGGAATTCCGATGTTGGTAGACGCCGCACAAAGTGCCGGACATATTCCGATAGACTTAAAAGAAATCAAAATTGATTATCTATGTTTGGCAGGGCACAAAGGACTTTATGGTCCGATGGGAACTGGAATTTTAATAACATCGCGAGGAGAAGACCTTCCCACGATAATAGAAGGCGGAACGGGAATAAATTCAGAAACGTACTTGCAAACGGACGTAATGCCCGAAAAATTTGAAAGTGGTACGCAAAATTTAATCGGAATAGCAGGATTACACGCAGGCATAAAATTTTTAAACACGGCAAAAGTCGAAAAGATAGCGAAACATGAGCACGATTTAATAAATTATTTGTATGAAAGGCTGTCGGAACTTAAAAATGTTGAGCTGTATATGAGCAGGCCAGACCCGAAATATTTTGTTCCACTTTTGTCGTTTAATGTTGTCGGAATGCACAGTGAAAATGTCGGTGCGATTCTGAATAAACATCAAATTTATGTTCGCCCAGGTTTGCACTGTGCGCCGGCTGCACATAGGTTCTGCGAAACTTTAGAAAGAGGTGCAGTACGGGTTTGCCCGTCGGCATTTACTAGAAAATCAGACATAGACGCACTGATAGAAGTTGTAAAGAAAATAAAGTCTAATTAAAATAAAAAACTTTTCATAACTAAATAAATATGTTAAAATTATTATAGATTAACTTAAAAATAAGAGAATTTCTCGCAGAAGGAAGAAAACAATGGATTTTATCACGAATAATTTAAATGCTTTCTTTATTTTGATGAAAACTTTTACAGTTTCTGATTTTCTTGATATTTCTATTATGGCGTTTATCATTTACAGCTTTATTAAACTAATAAGGGAAACTAGAGCAAGTCAGCTAGTAAAGGGCATATTAATTTTAGTTATTGCGTATATTGCGTCATTCCAATTTAATTTTCGAATGTTAAGTTTTTTATTAAACAAATTTTTCGAATTTGGAATAATTGCGCTTTTGGTTGTATTTCAGCCGGAGTTGCGCAGAGCACTTGAGCAGATAGGCAGAAGCAAAATAAGTCGCTATTGGACATCGAGTGCGCCACATAAATATAATATAGCATCTTATAAATTGCAGCAAAAGTGTATTCACACCGTAGTTGATGCAATATTTTTGCTACAGCAGACCAGAACGGGAGCGCTGATTGTTTTTGAAAGACAGACAAAGCTAGGAGATATTATTGATACCGGGACTATTCTGAGAGCAAAACCATCTGTGCCAATTATAGGAAATATATTTTTTAATAAGGCTCCGCTTCACGATGGAGCAATGGTTATTCGAGGTTCAGCAGTATACGCAGCGGGTTGCATTTTACCTTTGACGAAGAATGAAAATGTCAGCCCAGACATAGGAACAAGGCACCGTGCAGCACTAGGAATAAGTGAGATTTCCGACGCGATTGCGGTTGTGGTTTCGGAGGAAAATGGAAAAATTTCTACTGCAATGAATGGTGTTTTGACTAGAAATTATGAAAAAGAAGATTTAATTAAGCTGCTAGAAAAAAACATACTTTTAGGCTTTGAAGAATCGAAAGTAAAAAGTCAGTTTATAAGTTCTATAATGAGGAAAAAAAATGAAAATAAAAAGATTTAATTTAGGTCGGCTATTTTATAATAATAAAGTTGTTATGCTTTTTTCTGTGATAATTGCGTTTATTTTTTGGATTATTTTGTCAACAAGTGCTTCAGAATCTACAACGAAACTGATTACTGACATACCGATTAGTGTTTCATTGTCAGAGAGCGCGAAAGAAAGCGGACTTACAGTCTTTGGAACAGATGACATTAAGGCAGAAGTTTCTGTTACCGGAAATAGGTTGATTTTAGGGCAGCTTTCAAAGAGCGATATTCAAATTACAGCGCAGCAGTCTGCAAATATGATAAATTCTACAGGAAAATATACATTAGAATTGTCAGCGAAAAAAAATAGCATATTGACTGATTACGAATTTTCTTCGAGTGTTTCGCCTAAATTTGTTACAGTAGTTGTTGATAGGTATAAAAGTCAAACTTTTGACATAACGCCGAACATAAAATTTACTGCCGATACAGATTATTTTGTTGCACCAATTGCATTGTCGGAGCCACAAGTAACTGTTTCTGGGCCGGAATCGCTTGTTTCGAGTATTGCAAGTGTTACTGTAGAGGAAAATATTTCAGGAACATTGACAAAAACAACGGACTTGAACGATTTGCCAATATATTTATTTGATAGCAACGGTAACAAAATTAACATGAAAAATTTAACAATGAGTGTTACAAAAGTTAATGCAAATATCACAGTTCTTCAGCGCAAATTTGTGAACGTTGTGCCAGAGTTTACTTCGGTTCCAAGTGGGCTTAATATGAAAAATTTATCGATGCAAGTGTCACCTAATAAAATTGAAATCGCAGCACCTAATGAAGTAATAAACAGCCTAAATTCGGTATCTTTGGAGCCAATTGATTTATCTCAGGTAAATCTGGAACACGGCCAGTTTGAACAAGAAATAAAGCTTCCAAGTGACTGCAGAAATCTCTGCAATACCTATAATGCAACCGTTAAATTAAACTTGTTAGGTTTTCAAAGTCGAACAGTAATCGTGAAAAATATTAAATTTAAAAATTTACCCGAGGACAAATTAGCAACTTCGCATACGTCCAGCTTGCCAGTTCAAGTAATGGGTCCGTTATCGCAGTTGAGGGCGTTGTCAGAAGAGGACATTTTGGCAGAGGTTGATTTATCCGGCAAGGAGGACTTTGTTGGCCGAACGCAAATGCCAGCAAAAATTATTTTTAATTCTTATTCAAATAAATGTTGGGCTTATGGTTCTTATAATATAAATGTTGGAATAACGAAAAAATAAATAACCCCTAGCACTAATGTTGGTGCTAGGGATATATTTTTTTCTGCTCAGAATTATTTACCAAAAAAAAGCATAGGATAGAAGACAACTAAAATACTGCCAATTAAAATAATTGTTGTTAATGTTGCTGTGTTTTCATACGCTATGCGCTTATTAACGTTGGTAAGGCAATTTTCTGTGTATTCAATAGCTTGTAATCTATTGTTTATGTTCTTTAACTGCTTTTTTACACTTTCGCTTTCTTTAGAATCAGCTATTTCTAACAAATTCTTTTTATAGGCAAGTAAAGCTTCTTTTTCGTCCTTAAGTTCGTTTAACTTGGCAGTTATTTTTGCAAAATCAGGTTTTTTAAGAAACTCAGCTACTTCTTTGAAAGCAACTTTCATGCAGGGGTTTTCCTCTATGATTCCTGAGTAAGAGTCTTGTAGTTTTTCTTTAAACTCTTCTTCCATCTTAAGTACTTGTTTTTCTGCTTTGATTTCTTGCTTTTCCTCATTTGTCAGTTCTGGAGTTTTGGTTGTTGGTTGAGTTGGAAAGTTAGTTTTGATGATAAAATTGGTTTTCATTTGAGGAGTTTCAGCAGCAAAAGATGTTTTTACTGAACCCAATAAAAGCGTCAAAGACAATGCACTTGAAATTACTTTTTTCATTGTTTTCACCTCACTTTATTTTAACTTTAATTCTATTATATACCATTAGCATTGTTTTTTTTGTTCCAAAAAAAGAAATATAGCTAATTTTCTCTCTTTACAACATTTTTAGACATAAATATTTATTTTTTTAGTTTATTTTAATTATTTGAATTTATAATATCCTAAAGAAATAAGCCCCCCGGCGCCGCACTATACCGCGCGGCGCCGGGGATATATAATTTCTGAAATTATTAATTCATGTTAGCATTGAAAAACTCAGAGATAGCCTTGTAAGCCATAAAAACATCAAGTTTAGAAACAACTTCAAAGGGCGCGTGCATTGACAAAACCGGAACACCTAAATCAACAACATTGACGTTCAAATTGGCCATATATTTTGCAATAGTTCCACCGCCGCCAGCATCAACTTTGCCGAGTTCTCCGGATTGCCAAAGAACGTTATTTTTTTCGAGAAAGGTCCTAACATACCCCATAAATTCAGCGGAAGCGTCAGAAGTACCGAATTTTCCGCCACTTCCGGTGTATTTAGTAATAACAACACCATTATTTAAATAGCAGCTATTTGCCTGGTCGTAAACCGAGCTATAAGTTGGGTCAAAAGCAGCATTGACATCGGCTGATAAGCATTTTGAATTTGATAAAACATGCCTGCATGTGACTTTATCTATGCTAGCGAGGTCCTCAATAAAATATTTAAAAAATGCAGATTTCATGCCTGTATTGCCATCGCTGCCGGTTTCTTCCTTGTCGGCTAAAATAGTTATAATGGTATTTTCTGGAATTTCACTATAATCTAAAATAGCCATCAAAGAAGGATAAGCACAGACCCTGTCATCATGACCGTAAGCGCCAACCATGCTTCTGTCGAAGCCAACGTCATGAGCTTTAAAAACAGGAACCAACTCAAGCTCAGCAGATAAGAAATCTGACTCGACGATGCCGTATTTTTGATTCAAAATTTTCATAATATTCAGCTTTATAAGCTCAGAGCCTTTACCCGATTTGAAAGGCCGGCTACCGACTAAAATATTTAAGTTTTCTGCATCGATGGCTTTTTGCAGAGGCTTTGTCATTTGCTCTTTAGCAAGATGAGGCAATAAGTCTGTAACGCAAAAAACGGGGTCGTTTTCGTCTTCTCCAATTCTGACGTCAACAGAAGAACCGTCTTTTTTGACGATTTTTCCATGTAAAGACAGTGGAATAGTCGTCCATTGATATTTTTTAATTCCACCGTAATAGTGAGTTTTGAGCAAAGCCAAGTCGCTTGCTTCGTAGAGCGGAATTGGTTTTATGTCCAAACGGGGAGAATCTATATGAGCGACGGTTATTTTAGCACCATCCTTAACGCCTTTTTTGCCGATAATAGCAAGCACTATGGATTTCCCTCTGTTAACATAATAAACTTTATCGCCTGGCTTATAATTTTTGTTGGAATCAAACTCAGAAAAACCGGATTTTTGAGCCATACTCATAGCACAAGCGACAGCTTCACGTTCTGTTTTTGCAACATCGAGAAAAACTTTATATCCTTCGCAAAAATCGTCTGCCAGATTTATTTGCTCTTCGCTCATTTGCAAAGCGCTGTGCTTTTTTGACATAAACAAACTTTCTCTCAATTTTTCAGTTTCGGATTTTTCCTCATCTTTTGAGTGATTTTCATTAATAAGCATAGATAATCAACCCTTTCAGTAATTTTTGAAGTACAAGAATTTATACATCCTGCGGCATTCCAAAACGTTTTTGACATACATAGCAGTATCCGGATAAGGAATTTTTTTCAAAACCTTACCATCGCAAGAATATTGTGAATTTTTAAGCCATTTATCCACTGTTCCGATGCCAGCATTATATGCACAAATCACTTCGACAATACTATTATACCTCTTTTTGAGTATAGATAAAAGGTAAGTCCCATATTTTATGTTAGTTTTAGGGTCTTTTAAGTGCCCAACATCCAAATGGGGCATTAAATGGTGTGTTTGCAACCAGTCAAAAGTTTCGGGCATAACTTGCATCAAGCCTATTGCACCTACGTTAGATTCAGCGTCTTGACGAAAATTACTTTCTGATTTAATCACAGCTAAAATTAATTCTTTTTCCACGTTATATTTTTCAGAGTTTTCTTTTACATAGTCATAATATTCCAACTGATAAGCTTTTTTAAAAAAGAATTCATAGCTTTCAAAAAGCAAAAAACTTGTAAAAAGCAGTGATAAAAATCCCAAAAGTGAAATTTTGTAATTAGCTTTCATTGTTTTCTCCGATTATTTTGCAAAAGTTTAAATAAGACCTCATCAAAGTTTATTTATGCCACAAAAGTTAAAGATTTATAATATTAAATCCAGCAGCACGAATTAATCTGTTATAAACTGCCAACCCAATGCCTTCCTTAGCTGGACATCTAGAGTAAACCACGTCAATATTGCTCATTTTATCTATTTCTCGAAGTGCGTTAAAAAGCTTTTCTGCCTGCGAATTTAAGTCATTTTCCCTGCCGAAAGTTATGACAGCTGTTTTTAAATCTTTCACGTCTTCATCATAACAAAGTGCCGCAACAGTATTACTTGCGTGATCATTTACATAATTTATATATTTTTCGCGGCTTCCGTTTAGAATTATAACTTTTGCCTTTGGAGCATAATGTTTATATTTCATTCCAGGCGACAAAGGTTGAGCATTTTCGTCAAGTTTGTTTAAAACAGCCGCATCCACATCCACTTCACCGAGAATGTTTTGCAGTTGCCTGAGAGTTATAGCTCCAGGGCGCAAGATTTTTGGAATTTCGGTGCACAAAGAAATAACAGTAGACTCCACACCAATGTTGCATATTCCTGAGTCAATAATCGCATCAATTTTTCCAAATAAGTCAGAAATAACGTGTTCTGCTTTTGTTGGGCTAGGGCTCCCAGAAAGATTTGCAGAAGGTGCAGCAAGCGGGCAACCAGCCTCTTTAATTATTTTTCGTGCGACAACATTATCAGGAAGCCGTATTGCGACAGAATCGAGTCCACCACTGATAATGTTTGGAATTGCAGAGGATTTTTTTAAAATCATAGTTAAAGGTCCAGGCCAAAATGCATCAGCCAATTTTTGCGCTTCTTTAGTAAACTCACTTACCAAATTATATATTTCATCAACTTCCGAAATATGCACGATTAAAGGATTATCGCTAGGACGTCCTTTAGCAGCAAAAATTTTTTTAACAGCAGTTTCATTTAAAGCGTCAGCTGCCAAGCCATAGACGGTTTCCGTAGGAATCGCAACGAGCCCACCAGACTTTAATATTTGAGCGGCAACGGCAACGTCTTTTTCGGACAATATTTGAGTTTTAATTTTACACATTTTAAATTTTTAATCTCTGCCTTCCATAGAACTTTCCAATTTTGCAGCTCTGTCCGCGGTAATTAAAGCATCAATTACTTCGTCGATATTTCCGTTTAAGATGTCGTCCAAACGGTACAAAGTCAAGCCGATTCGGTGATCAGTAAGTCTCCCTTGCGGATAATTGTAAGTTCGGATGCGTTCAGAGCGGTCGCCTGTACCAACTTGAGTTTTTCTTTCTTGAGCCATTGCATCAGTTTGCTCCTGCATTTTAGCTTCTAAAAGCCTAGATTTTAAAACTTTCATGGCTTTATCTTTATTTTTATACTGACTGCGCTCGTCCTGACATTCTACCACAACTCCGGTGGGAATATGAGTAATTCTGATAGCTGATTCGGTTTTGTTAATATGTTGACCACCGGCACCGCTGGCACGAAAAGTATCTATTTGCAAGTCAGTAGGATTAATTTCAATTTCTACATCTTCGGCCTCTGGCAAAACGGCGACAGTAACTGTAGAAGTGTGAATACGGCCTTGAGCTTCGGTTTCAGGAACTCTTTGCACGCGATGAACTCCGCTCTCATATTTTAAACGAGAGTATGCACCCTCGCCGGAAATCATAAAGCTAATTTCCTTATATCCACCAAGTTCAGTTTCATTTGCATTTAAAATTTCGGTTTTCCAACCCTTCGTCTCAGCGTACATGCTATACATTCTAAACAACACGCCAGAAAACAAAGCAGCTTCTTCTCCACCGGCACCTCCACGAATTTCCATAATAACATTTCGGTCGTCGTTAGGATCTTTAGGCAGTAGCAAAATTTTAAGTTCATCAGATATTTTTTCGATAGCGGCTCTAGACTCTTCAAGTTCAGCTTCGACCATTTCTTTAAAGTCCTTGTCCAATCCGCCGTCGTTTAAAAGTTGTTTAGCTTCATCAGCATTATTTTTTGCTTTTTTGTATTCATCATATTTTTCTACAATTGGAATTAAATTTTTTTGTTCTTTCATAAGAGCCTTATATTTTTCCTGGTCAGAAACAATATTTGGGTCGTATAGCATTTGATTTATTTCGTCGTTTCTTTTTTTAAAAACCTCTAATTTATCGAACAAAATCAAATCACCTCTCTAGTCATCAAGTTTTTGCCTTGTTATTTTTTTAATATTTTTTTCAATTTTAGAACGCTTTACCATAAATTCATGTTCACAAGTTGTGCATCGCAGTTTAAAGTCCATTCCGGAGCGCAAAACCAGAAAAAACTTTCCCTTGCAAGGATGAGATTTTCTCATTTCGAGCAAGTCTCCAACTCTAACGTCCAAAAATATCACCACCAAACAAATAATAAGGCACAATTAAATTAATTATAACATTTTTGATTATACACAGCAAATGTTTCCTAAGAAATAATGAAAAACAAATTGCCGGCAGAGTTTCTCTGCCAGCATAATAATTAGCTAAACGGTTTTATTGTGAAATCCGGGCCATGAATTTAAGAGTTTTTTGCCTACGATAGCAGATAATAAGCACCAAATTGAATCTGTTGGAATAAAAGAAAGAATGCCTATCTGAATTGCATTAATTATTGAAGTGTTATCATTAGTATAAAAATTTTTTATTAAATACAAATAAGAAGTTCCACAAAAGTACACAAATATTAATGATAAGAAATTTCCAACAATTAACCATTTGAAAGAAGCGGAAGCGCAGTTTTTATTTGACCATTCTCTAATAAGTCCAGCAATGAAAGCGCTGCCAACAAAGCCTAATATGTATCCGAAAGAAGGATAGAAAATATACCCGATTCCGCCACCAGTAGTAAATATAGGAAGCCCGGAAAGACCGAGTAAAATGTAGACTAGCATAGAAATAGCACCGAGCTTTGAACCAAGAATTATTCCAGCAAGAGTGCTAAAGAAAAACTGCATGCTTAAACTCGGTATGGGAGAAGGAAGTGGGATTTTGAGAATTGTTCCAGAAACGGACATAGCAGCGACGAATAATGCTGACATAGTTAAATTTAAGACGTCTTTTCTCATGCGAATTATACCTCGGATAAATTTTTACTAAACTTATACCGTATCGACCTTTTTCATGTGACGAATCAGGTCTAAGATTTTTTTACTATAACCCCATTCATTATCGTACCAAGCCACTAACTTTACAAAGTGATCGTTCAACATAATTCCGGCTTTAGCATCAAAGATGGAAGTCCTGTCGTCGGTGTAAAAATCAGAAGAAACCACAGCTTCATCAGTGTAGCCTAAAATGCCTTTCATTTCATTTTCGGAAGCTTTTTTTACAACGTTGCAAATTTCGTCATAAGTCGCAGATTTTTCAATTCTGCAAGTCAAATCGACAACAGAGACGTCCAAAGTGGGAACTCTGAAAGCCATCCCAGTGAGCTTGCCTTTAAGTTCCGGAATTACCAAAGCACAAGCTTTTGCGGCGCCAGTTGAAGAAGGAATAATATTTCCAAGAGCAGCACGACCTCCGCGCCAATCTTTTTTTGAAGGTCCGTCTACTGTTTTTTGTGTTGCAGTAATGGCGTGAACCGTTGTCATTAAACCCTCAAGTATTCCAAAATTATCATTAATTACTTTAGCAAGAGGAGCAAGACAATTTGTAGTACAAGAAGCGTTTGAAACGATGTTCATATTTTTGCGATATTTTTCAAGATTAACCCCGCAAACGAAAGTAGGAGTTTCAGAATCCTTAGCAGGTGCCGAAATAATTACTTTTTTAGCGCCGGCTTTTATGTGCCCAAAAGCTTTTTCGGAAGTGCAAAAAACGCCAGTAGCTTCAATGATATAATCAGCGCCATCGTTGCCCCAAGGTATTTGTACAGGTTCTTTTTCGGCATGAATATTTATTGATTTGCCGTTTACAATAAGTTTTCCATCACGAGAAGAAATGTCTGCGTTAAATTTTCCATGTACGGTATCGTATTTAATCATGTAAATCATATAATCAACATCAATAAATGGGTCATTAATTGAAACAACCTCAAAAACATCTGGCTGACTTATTGCTGCACGAAAAACCAACCTTCCAATACGTCCAAAACCATTTATTCCAAGCTTTATTGCCATACAAAATACCTCCTCATTGTAATTATTAATAAATATTTTTCAAAAATAAATAATATGAATCAAAGCGAGAAGAAAGGCCTATTCATTGGCAGACTGTTCCTTTTGCGCATTTTCATTTTTTATGGCCTCAATCAATTTGTCAACTTCAGCCATATCAGCTGCGTGGGAATCCGCGTCAGTATTAACACCGTTGTCATCGGCTATAGTAACTTTTTCTGGGATATTTTCAGTTACTGTAACAGTTTCACTATTTTTGGGGGCAAGGTTTTCATCAACAGCCGCTTTGGGGACGAGTCCTTTGCCGGTTTTTGTGGCTAAAAGCGTGAATAATGTATAAACGATTAAAATTATTTCAGTCATAATTGAAACAATTACGCTTGAGTTTAATTCACTGCGCGTGTCCATAGCAACTGCGATGTAATTGGTTAAAGAAACCGTCATAAATAATATGGCCGAAAATCCAAAGTAAAATAACTTTTTGAAGGTAGTGCAATTAAATAAGCCAGCAAAGAGTCGAGCTTGAGCGAATAGAAAGAACAACAAAAATATTTTAGCTAAAGAATGAGATACGTTAGATACATCTGTGGGAGTAGAATTGTATTCAAAAAATAGTTTCAAAAGTTTAGCCAAAATCCATAAAGTGGGGACTAAAGCTAATAAACGATATTTATCAAAGTGATTTTTTTCTTGAATAAAATTCAGCCCAATCAAAATGAAAATGATGCCAGCAAAAAGCCCTAAAACACCGGATAATAAGTTTACCCAGTCGTTGTTGCTACTTAGATAATCTTTAATTTCATAAACCGAGTTCCAAATAACAAAAACAGCGGTTATCATAGAAATTAAGCCAGTAAAAACGCTTTTTTTAAGAATAAAAACATCAGGAGCGTCTTTTGAAAGATAGCTTAAAATAAGTATAATTGCGAAAGCAACGGCAGCAATAACAAAGCAAATCAACTCGAAATTATCCCATTGCACCCTCACAGTGGCATTTCCTATTGATAAAATTTGATATATGCGCAAACACATAATTGCAAAAAAAGATAAAATAAAAGGCACCCAATTAAATTTTAACTTCATGTATGTTACCTCCAAAAGATATTTAATTAATCTAATTTTACCGCTAAAAAAGCAATTTGTAAATAGAATAGAGCAAAATGTTTTATCATAATTTATAAAAAATCATAATAAAATAAAATAAAAAAGGATGATTTATTAATTATGAAACAAAAATTATTTTTTATGTTGAGTTTGTTAATTTTTATTTTTTCAATACCATTGTTTGTTTCTTTAAAAGAATTGAAAAAAATAGATTTTAATTTAAATTTTAAGCTGCCAGAGATAAAATTAGACTGTTTAAAAACCGTAACAGACAAAAATGACTCGAAAAAATGTGCTTTTAAAGTTCTAGATAAGACAAAAGATAAAGTAATATCTCTGAGTTTGAAGGATTTTACACTCGGAGCCGTCGCGACAGAAATGCCTATAACATTTGAGCCAGAAGCGTTAAAAGCCCAGGCAGTTGCATCGTATACATATTTTAGTAATTTAAAGGAGAAACATGCACAGCAACCAGACCAAAACTTAAAAGGTGCAGATTTTGAAGTAGATTCAGAAAAATGGCAATATTATGTTTCAAAAGAACAAATGCAGGAGCGTTGGGGAGCAAATTTTGATTTTTATTACGAAAAATTGAGCCAAGCTGTAGAGCCGGTGCTTGGGCAGAGTCTGAAGCAAAACGGACATTACATAGAGGCACTTTACCATTCAATATCATCTGGTAATACTGAAGATATAGTTGATGTTTTTGGGGGCAATTGTTCGTATTTGAAGTCGGTTCCAAGCCCTGGAGACTTGCTGGCGCCAGGATATTTAAGCAGTAAAGAAATTTCTTTAGAAGAATTAAAAAGTACGGCTAAAAATAAATGGCCGGGGATTTCTTTTGATAAAAATTCACAAGATTTGATAAAAATAATTAAAAAAACTGACTCCGGCATGGTGCTAGAGGCGAAAATAGGTGAAAAAAGCGTCACTGGTAGGGAAGTCCGAGATTTGTTTTCATTGCGGTCAGCTAATTTTGATGTAGACATTCACGATGAAATGGTAAAATTTTTAGTAAAAGGATACGGACACGGTGTAGGAATGAGCCAATATGGAGCGCAAAATATGGCCAAGCAAGGGTCAAATTATAAGCAAATTTTGGCATGGTATTATCCTGAAACAGAGCTATCTTGAAAATAAAAATCCGCTGCGCGATATAGTGCAGCGGATTTTTATGTGGGGAGGCGCAGCCCTGACTTTTTTAAATAGGTTGCCTGAGCCTCCGTGCTGAATTAAACTATTTTTCCGAAAGAATTTTCATTAGGCGTTTTTGAGAATGACCATCGCAAACAGCAACTACTTCGTCACCGGAGTAAATTTGAGTATCTCCCTGAGGGATTATCAAATTTTCATCTCTCAAAATAGAAATAATAAGTGAGGAGTGTGGCAACTCAATATCTTTTAACGACGCGCCGTTTATTTTCGCATCTTTTGGCACAACAATTTCACAAATGGCAGCTTTTCCTTTGTTAAGACTTGCTAAAAGTCGCATTTCTGCACTTTCAACTTCTTGCTCAATCATTCTGGTAATTATCTCGGTGCTACTTACAGCATTTTCCATGCCCAATTTTCTAAGAGCCTCCAAATTTCTAGGATTATTTGCTCTTGTTATAACTTTTTTTACTTGAAATCTTTTTTTAGCAAGCTGCGAGGCTACCAAGTTATCCTGATCGCGCCCTGTTACAGCAATAAAACAATCTGCCTTGTGAGTGTTTGCATCTGCCAAAACTTTAATTTCTGTGCCGTCACCGCAAATAACTTCGACATCAAGAACATCGGCTAAATGCATGCATTTTAGCTTATTTTTTTCAATTAATTCGACTTCGTAATCCCTTTCGAGCATAGTTTGAGCCAAATGGTATCCCAATTTACCTCCACCGACTATAACAATTTTCATATAATTCGATAATCGCATAAAAACGATTATCGATTGCCCCCCTTTTTAATCACTTATGCGTGTTAGAATAATTTTGTCTTTCGGGTTCAGAATTATTTTTTTTCGTCCATCAAAAAGATAAAGTTTACCGCTCTCTCTTAAGACACCCATGATAGTTTCGCTGTTTTTCATAGGCAGAGTATCAACAGTTCTACCGACGAAAATGGGGTCAACCTCTTTTACGCTGATTCCCACAGTGTTATCCCCAAAATGAAGATGCTTTTCGGTAAATTCTTCAACCAAAGCCGAGTACAAGGCGCCGCAAGCCAAGTTAGTTTGACATATTGTTTTTAAGCCAAATTGATGAAAAACGTCCTCACGAACAGGATCAGTGATTCTGGCGACAACATTTTCAACATAAAAAAACTCCTTTACAATCTGAGAAACAGTTATATTGAGGTTGTCGTCAGAAGTTACCACAGCTACTGCATCGCAACTTTCTACGCCGGCGTTTCTCAAAACGTTCATATCCATTGGCATTCCGACAACAGTCATTCCATCGAAATCGTCGGCAAGCTGCTCAAAAGCCGATTCATCCATATCTACAATAGAAACGTCATGCCCGTGACGGCACAAAGTATTGGCCAGCCGAGAGCCGAGTTTTCCGCACCCTATAACAAGAATATTCATAATAAAAACACCTCTTTTTACTAGAGCCATAATAAAAATTGTTTTTTGATCATTATACTTGCTTATTTTGACAAAATCAATAACTTAAAAATTCTTAGCAGCAACGACTCTATTAATCCCGCTGAGATCTTTTATGGTTTGAATATTTTTAAAATTTGCGTGTTTGAATATATCTACAACTTCATTAGACTGATTAATTCCTATCTCAACACAAATACAACCTGATTTTTTTAAAAATCTGACCCAATTTTTTACGATAGCGCGATAGAATTTTAATCCATCGTCACCGCCATCTAAAGCCATTTTTGGTTCATGTAAGACTTCTTTTTGTAAAGAATATAAATCTTCAGTTGGAATATATGGTGGATTTGAAACGATTATATCAAATTTTTCAAAGTTAAGTCCAGCCGTAGCAGAAAGTACGTCAATTTGTATCGGAATGACATTTTTTACTTTATTTAAATTTATATTCATTTTTAAATATTTTAGTGCAATTTCGGATAATTCAACTGCAACTATATCAGCATCTTTACGTTTTTTGGCCAAGCTTATCGAAATAGTTCCCGAACCGGCACACAAATCTAAAATTTTAGGCCTGTTTATGTTGTTTATCAGCGAAAAAACTTTATTAACTAAGACTTCTGTGTCATCTCTTGGGATTAACACACCTTCACCGACTTTAAACTTGCAGTCCATAAAGTTCCAATGACCCAAAATATATTGTAAAGGCTTTCCGTTTGCGCGCTGATTGATAAGCTCAAAAAAATTCAAAGCTTTTTTTGAATCAGCAACGGTATTTCTGAATAATATTATATCCTGACGGCCAAAATTAAAACAAAATTCAAAAATTTTCATTGTATCGAATGAAAAAGACTCAATTTTAGCACTTTTTAAAATGCTTTTTCCTTCCAAATAAACCTCGTTTAACGTCATATTATACCTTCAATTTTTAATTTCATCATTTTTTGTATAAAAATAAACTAATTTACAGCATAGCATAGATAAAAAGTTTTTTCAATTCATAAATTTTATTTTAAATTTAGAAAAAATCGGAGCAGGTTGACTTTAAACGACAATAAAGTTATAATTAAAAGCATTGCTGTGTTTGGAGGCTTATAAGTTGGACAAGGAAGTATTAAATACAAAAGGTGAAGAAGTTCATTTTTTTTGTGCAAATAATGTCAAGTATAAATTATCGAATTCTCAAAAGATATATGCGGTGTTTAAACGACTTTTTGATATTTTATTTTCCTTTTTAGCAATACTTTTTTTATCTCCATTGTTTATTTTGTTAGCTTTTGCAGTAAAGTTGACGTCTAAGGGCTCGGTTATTTTTAGACAGGAAAGAATTGGACAATTTGGCAAAACTATAAAGATATATAAATTTAGAACGATGACATCAAAAGCACCCAAAAGCAAGGCTACTAAAGATTTTGATGACGCAAAGGAGTATATCACCAAGTTAGGGAAATTTCTTCGTGTAACAAGTTTAGACGAAATGCCACAGTTGTTAAACGTTTTAAAAGGTGACATGAGTATAATTGGCCCTCGCCCGTTGATTTTAGATGAAGTTTTTATACACAAGTTAAGAGAAAAAAACGATGTATATTTGATAAAACCAGGAATTACAGGTTTGGCACAGGTTAACGGCAGGGACTTTTTGGACGCGCAAGATAAAGTAAATTTTGACACTAAATATTTGCATAATATGTCATTAAAACTAGATTTAATGGTATTTATAAAATCGATAATAGTGGTGTTTAGACAAGAAAATTCTTTGGATGCAAACAGATAATAGTTAAAATACAATAACTATTATCTGTTATTTTTATTTATAAAGTAAGTGCAATTTTAAAATTCAACTAAAAAAACCTTAAAAAGTAGTGAGTTTCATCAAATTAGCTAATTGAAAAATTCATCAAATTGTGGTAAAATTTAAATATACTTTTTAATGGAGGATTACAAATGAAAAATAATAAGAAAAAGGTAATAGCAGCAATTTTAACTGTGTCAATGATGGCTTCTTCTGTTCAGATGACTTCGTTTGCAGAAAATGGGTCATTTTTAGACTACATGATTAATAAATCTGAAACAAATTTAAAACAATTTCAAGACAATAAAACGACTTTACAAAAAATAAGAAGCTGGTTTTCTTCTGGCGAAGAAGAAAAGGCAACACAAGCATCAATAAATGCCTTAAAAAAATTAACTTTTTTTGAAAAAATATCTGAGATGCCGTGGTCTAAAGAGCAAGTAATCAGTGCATCTCAGAATGCTTACACAAGGAGTATGGCAGAAAGTAAAACAGGTGGAATTTTTAATAGGTTAATGTCAATGTTCTTTGGGCAAAGTTCGTTTGTTACAATATTATTCGCGATGCAGGCTGTGGGAATGGTAAGGCAATATTATCAGAATTTTAAAACAAAAATGGAAGCAGGAAAAATAGAAAAACCTATTGATCCAGTTGCAACAATGCAAATACTAGATATGCTTATGGAAAATGTAAAGGGACAGGAAAAAGCTAAACAACAAATCAGAAGTATGGTACTTAATATTGTTGATAAAAATGCACAGTTTATGGCTGTTAACAACAGTAAAAAAGCAGGCCCTGGCGCAAGTGTTATTTATATGGTGGGTCCTTCTGGAGTTGGGAAATCATTTTCTGCGGATATAATTAGGAAAGTTTTAAGTGGATTTAATGCGGAGCCTTTCGTTATAGAGGCTTCTGATATAGACAAACAGTCTAAGTCAAGCGCGGTTGAGCAGTTGTTTGGAATGAAAATAAAACGTGTAAGTAATAGTGAAGTTTATGAGTATGCACCTTTTATCCAAAGAATAAAGGCTATTCCTAATACAGTTGTAATTATAAATGAATACGACAAGATGCATTCTCCAGAACTTGACGAAAAATTAAGAACTATTATGGACCAAGGGTATATAAACGTTAATGGCGAAAAAATAGATTGTTCTGCAGCAACTTTTATAATTACATCAAACGAAAGCTACGGTTCTGTAAACAAGGGTAATAATGAATTTGATGATGCTGATGACGGGACAGGCTCACGCACATTTATTAATCATGATAAAGCATTTTTGAATCGTATAAAATTGATTGAATTTGACAATTTGTCAGCCTTTGATTATAAACAAATTGCTACGGTTCCGTTCGCTCAATTAGCAGCGAGATATAAAGTTCAATATGGAATAAATCTTGACCTTAACGGGACGATTGATGCCGTGGCACAAAGAGTTGAAGAGCTTAATAAGGGTGCTCGACCGATATTTACTTACCTTGAATTGTTGAATGATAAACTTTTAAATGAAGTCGTTTTACAAAAATTAAATAGTGGTAGTAGAAATATTAAATACAGGGTTTCTTTTGAAAACGATAAGTTTAATTTGGAACGCTTAGATGGCAATAAGATTTTATGTGAAGAAGATAATTCAGGACAGGAAGCTGCAGATAACAAGCCGACAGTAGCAAAAAATAATGAAGAAATTTTAAGTGGAGAAGGAAATCCTTCGGAGACAAACATGATGGCAGATAAATCCACAGCGGAAGAAGATAATGCTGCAAAGAAAAATAGCAAAGCGGAATAGCGTTTATATAAAGCTAAGCTGTTAATAAAAAATAAGTCACATGAAAATGTGGCTTATTTTTTTGAATATTAATTTTTTTAAGCTAATTTGATTTATTTTTTACTTTTTGTTGATTTTTTGAAGACGAAGCTTCAGATTTTACTATTGAAGAACTTTTTTCATTTTGAGATGAGATTCTTTCTTGTTGATTATTAGTGTTGGCAGCTGATTTAACACTTGAAGTTGTATTTTTGCTTGCAGAGTTATTTGTGGATGAATTTTGAGCTTTATTTGTTTTTATAGTTGATTTTGTGGTATCTGCTGAAGGTGATTTGCTGCTTGAATTAGAACTTTTAGAAGTAGATGTTTGAGAATTTTGGCTGGCAGTTGATTTGCTTTTGTCGCTTGCGTGGCTAGAACTTGAAGTGCCGGTATTGTTTTTGCTGCTTTGGGATACTGAGTTGGAGTTTGAAGAGGAGCTATTGTTATCATTGGTATGGTTGTTTTTTTGAGAATTTTGGATTTTTTTATGTTTAAAACTTTCTAAATAGGAATCTTCTTTTACAGAGTCCTCGTATATATATTTAGCCAAATCATAACGAGCCTTATTTATATCAGTTATAACTAAAACAGAAGCGCCGTTTATATTTTTTCCTTCAAAGTTTCCTTCTTGAGGCAACCTAAATTCTGTCAATTCGTATTTAAGATATTTTAGCGAATTTTTGCCAAGTGTTATAATTTCATTTTTTTTCAGGTTTGTATTGACATAAGGTCCAGCTTTTTCTATGACGCTTATGATTTGAGGCAAACTGCTAGATTTAAATTTGTCCATTACCAAAGAAATTACTCTGCGTTGCCTAAAGGTTCTGGCATAGTCATCGTGAAATCCTTCCGCAGTGGGAACTTTTCGACTTCTTGCATATTGCAAAGCTTGAGCACCATTTAAATGATGTACGCCGTCAACTTCCTTGAGGAGTGGAGATTTAAATGGAGTTAATCCGCCTTTAACAAGCGCGTCATCCAGTTCGACTAGCAATTGATTGATATGATGAGCTTCTTTTGCTGTGATTTCAATGTCAAGACCGCCAATTATATCAATGATATCTTTAAAACCTTCAAAGTCTACCGTGCAAAAACGGTCAATTTTTATACCAAAGTTATGCTCAATAGTTTTTATTGCTAAAGGTTCGCCACCGAGTGCAATCGCAGTATTAATGCGATTATCTTTATATCCGGGAATGTGAACCCACATATCGCGCATTAAAGAAGTCAACTTAATTTTTTGATGACGGCTGTCAATCGACAAAATTAAAATAGAATCACTTCGACTGCGAGAATCTGCTTCGGCGTGCCTGTCCACACCAAACAAAGCAATATTTAAAATCATCGGATCTTGAGTAGAACCGGTAACATATTCAGAATCATGAGATTCTATGGGCTGGTAATTAAGTGAATCAAGCATTTTGTACGCATAAATCAATGCTCCACCAATTAATCCAACGATGACGGAAAGAGCTATTGCAACAGAAAACATAATTTTTCTATTTTTTAATTTTTTAGTGTTAATGAGAGAATGTTTGTTTACTTTATGATTCGAACTACTGTAAATATTTTTTTGCTCGTCAACACTTTCAAAATTATCGTTATACTCAAAATTTTTATCATTAGATGACATAAAATTACTCCTTAGTATTTGAATTTTTTTATTTTTGATGCTATTGCTGTAAATATAAACCATAATAAAGAATATATTGTCAATTCAAGTGTATGTAATTCAGAAAGACCTGAGCAAATAATTAGATAAAGAATCAAAAAAGTGTTTAGTATTAGCTGTAGACCTTGAATTGCCGTGACTAGAATTATGTTGTTCTTTGCAAAACAACATGCTCCAATAGATTTGACTAAAGATACACAAGAATCTAGTGTTGCTAAAAATGCGTTCGAATGATTTTCGGTTTTATTATACAGTTTATTTATTTTTTGCGAGTCATCGTAAGATAACAAAGTTAAAAATTTTTCATTTAAACCAAAATCTGCGGAAATTTTACTTAAAGTTAAGTTGCTATCAACGGTTTTTATGAAAACTTTGATATTATTTTTGATACAAGAACTCAGAGCCTGGCGCAGACTTTTAGATGGAGTGTACTCCAAGATAAACATCGCAACTAATTCTCGGCCGATGGCAAAATAAGTCAATTCACAATTTGGAATACGATATTTTTTTTCGTAATCACGGCTTGGTGATACGATTTTGAATTCTTTTAAAAGCTCACGATTACCAACTAAGATTCTTTTGCCGTTTACCCAACCAACAACGCCTTTTTCTTCTTTATAAACGATGCCCGAAGCATTGGTTAAAATAGTTCTTTTTCCCATGATAATTTTGTCAAAAACCTTGCTGACTGGCGCATTTATGTGACAGACTACAGCAGCCGCATAAAGAATTGCCTCATCGATGCGTTGGCCATTAAAAGTTTTAATGCCGCGAAGCACAACATTATTTGGAGGGTATAAGTCGGAATCATTTAATACTATGCTCTTAGTGTTTGACAGCCTTTTTATCGCATTTTCGCCAATAATCATGGTACGATTTTTCATTGTATATTTGCATAGCGCGGAGACGATAAAATTTACTAGAAAAAGCATTGCGAAAGGCACGCTTGTCAAGGAAGAAATATTAAGCGCAGCCAATGCACAGGTAGGGCTTTTTGTGAAAATAAGACTCAAAATACCGCAAAGCACAGAAAAAATTATACTAAACGGAATAATCTTAGATATTAAGTGCTCAGAAAGTGTTTCTCTGTGAGAATTGCGAATAAAATTGGTTAAAAAATTTGTTTTATACTGATAAGCTGTAAAAAGTTTTTTCTTATGGCTAGTTGGTGAAATGAGTTCATTTAAATCGTACATATCGATGTTGTATTTTTGTTTTGAAGATGTAACAAATTTAAAATTGTTCAAAATACGTTTTTTACAAAACAAAGGATTTAAAACTATGAGTATAAAATTGAAAATAAATAGACTTACAAAATTGTTTGTTTGAAATGAAGCGTCAAAAAAAGAAAAAACAAAGGAAATCACGCAGTTTAGAAAAGTTGTGATTAAAGGAAAAATAATTGCGGTGTCCGGTGCAAAAACGGCATAAGAAACATGTATGAATGCATGTTTTATGATTTTGAACCCGACGATAAAACTCAAAAGCAAAATGAACAGTGAACTTATTGAGTATAAAGCTGATGTGTTTACCGGAACCGATGACAAAAATGCAGGTTTTATGCGAATTAGCACATCCAAAATGAAAGACAAAATGAAAAAGATTGATAACGTAAAAGACTTAACTTTTAGGGATTTTATTTCTTTTTTTAAGATTTTACTAATATCTTTTGCAGCGTCGAGTTCCAGAGGATTGGTGTATTCGGGATACAAAACGGTTATTTCTTCTGACAAGAATTCGGAAGTTCTAGTTTTGTCAGAAAATTCGTCGTGAAAAAGAGATCTAACGTTAAAGCAGTCCGAATCGAGTTGTTCGTCAGGAATATCCAGTGGACTGGTGTTTTGTAAGTTTAATTTATTTTCAGTTGTACTAAAAATTTCTTTGTATTTTGAAGTTTTTTTATTTTTGCTAAAAACCTCGGCAAATCTGTAAAAAAAAGATTTCAACTTAAAAATTCACTCCTTAAACGTGGTTATTTAGCTGACAAATTTAACCTTTGCCGCGTAATTTCATACATAAGAATACCGGCGGCAACAGAAGCATTGAGTGAATTTATTTTTCCGCAAAGAGGCAATGATATTATAACATCGCAGTTTTCTTTTACCAACCGACTTAATCCAAAGCCCTCGCTCCCAATTACAAGTGCAATGGCACCTTTTAAATCAGCCTTGCAATAAGTTTGTCCATCCATATCGGCACCGAATATCCAAATTCCACGTTTTTTTAATTCCTGCAAGGTTGAAGAAATATTCGTCACTCTTGCGACTTTTAAATGCTCGAGTGCACCGGCTGCAGATTTAGCAACACCAAAGTTTAGTCCAACAGCACGTCTGTTTGGAATAATTACTCCATGAGCTCCTGCACATTCAGCTGTGCGAATGATTGCGCCTAGATTGTGTGGATCTGAAATTTCATCGGCAATGATTATAAACGGTGGCTCATTTTTTTGTTCGGCAACGTCAAAAATTTCGTCGATACTTGCATATGCATGAGCGGCGGCCATCGCAATAATTCCTTGATGATTTGCCTTATTACAAATAAGATCCAACTTTTTGTTATCGACTTCTTTTACAGGAATTTTAAGTTCTTGGGCCATCTTTAGAATGCTTCCAAAAGAACTTTTACGTGCACCTTTAGAAATTAAAATTGAATCCACACTGCGATTTGCAATTAATGCTTCTTTTACGGGATTTCTCCCAATAATGATTTCATTTCGAGTTTTTAACAGATTGTTTTCCAAAATTATCCCTCTTAATTTTTTAAACATCAAATTTTTTTTATTATATCATATTTTGCAAAGTTCTAACATACCAATATAAGCAAAATTTAAAAATATTTTTAAAGGAATCTCTTGACAATAGAACGTAAAATTGCTATAATTATATCATTATTTAATTACTAAACAAATGGGCCATTAGCTCAGTTGGTTAGAGCAACCGGCTCATAACCGGTTGGTCCGGGGTTCAAATCCCTGATGGCCCACCAACAAAAATTTTAGCGAGCAGGTACTTTTGATGCAGAGATGATTTTGTTTTGCTCGTGTTTTTCAGATAGTTGGTGCAATTCCAAAACCGTCCTGATTAATTTGGGAACGGTTTTTATTTTTTTGTTTTACAATTTTAATCTTTTGTGGCAATATTATATTATGAAAACATAATATGTGTTTAAGTTCGGATATTTTAAGGTTAAAGGTGAATTAGTATGAAACTCAGAGATTTGGTTGGAAAAATAGATTTTTCACTCGTTCAAGGCGATTTAAATATAGAGATAAGCGATATTTTTTATGACTCTAGAAAATGTATTAAAAATTCGGTTTTTATCTGCCTTAAAGGTTACTACGCTGACGGACATAACTTTATTGCTTCGGCGCTTGCTAAAGGCGCGAGTGCTGTGGTGATTTCGGATAATGTGCAAGTTGATGAAAGTATTACTGTTATTCGCGTTAAAGATACACGCGAAGCATTAGCATTTATGTCCGCGGAATTTTTTGGAAATCCAGCCTCACAGTTGAAAACGGTAGCGATAACCGGTACAAAAGGCAAGACGACGGTTTCTTGCATGATAAGGACTGTTTTGCAGAAAGCTGGCATAAAAACCGGTGTAATTGGAACTTTGGGTGTTATTATCGATGAAAAAGTTATAAAAACCGTCAACACAACGCCAGAATCGTATGAAATACAACGCTTTTTGCGTCGAATGGTGGATTGTGGCTGTAAATGTGCGGTTATGGAAGCATCTTCACTTGGCTTAAAATGGCATCGAATGGATGGCTTTACCTTTGACGATGGTGTGTTTACGAATTTTTCTATGGACCACATTGGTGGCAATGAACACGAAAATATGCAGGAATATCTCGGTTGCAAAGCACTTCTTTTTAGAAAGTGTAAGCTGGGTATTATAAATATCGACGATGAAAATTATAGAGATATTCTTAAAGATCATACCTGCGATGTTGAAACTTATGGCTTTTCGCACGATGCTGATATTATTGCGTTTAACGAAAAATTAATATCGCAGTCTGGATATGTTGGCATTCATTTTGAAACGGCTGGAAAAGAAAATTTGAACGTGAATGTGGATATTCCTGGCAAATTCAGCATATATAATGCACTCGCAGCTATTTCTGTGTGTCGCCATTTTGATGTTTCAGAAAATGCGATAACAAGCGGTTTAAACGAGGTTAAAGTAAAGGGCAGAATAGAATCTGTGCCAGTGCCTGGGAATTATACGCTTTTGATTGACTATGCGCACAACGCACTTAGCATGGAAAATATCTTGACGACGATTAGAGAATATCGCCCAAATCGGCTTATTACGCTGTTTGGAGCAGGTGGAAATCGCCCTAAAGTTAGACGTTATGAAATGGGCGAAGTTTCAGGCAAACTTTCCGATTTATCGGTTGTTACGGCGGATAACTCTCGCAATGAGGACGTTATGGATATAATTTCTGACATCGAAGTCGGACTGCGCAAAACTCGTGGAAAATTTATCGTTATTCCAGATAGAAGAGAGGCCATCAAGTATTGCCTTTCGATTGCAAAGGACAACGACATAATTGTGCTTGCTGGAAAGGGACATGAGGATTATCAAGAAATAAACGGCCAAAGAATTCACTTCGATGAGCGTGAAATTGTAGCTGATATTTTAAAAGAACTTAGCGAGGCTCGGTGAATTTATGAAAAAATTGTATATAAATGAAATTTTATACGCGGTAAATGGAGAGTTATTAAGCGGGTTTGACGGAACTTTGATTGATTCTGTGAGCATAAACAGCAGAGAAATAAAAAATGGCGCGCTTTTTGTGCCGATAAAAGGCGAAAACGTTGATGGTCATAAATTTATTGAAGAAGCTTTTGCTGCAGGTGCGGTTGCAACGTTAACTTCTGAGCATAATTCTACGGAATCAGATAAAATATATATAAAAGTTAAAGACACAAAAATAGCTTTGCAGCAGTTAGCAGCTTATTATCGGCGAAAATTTAAAATTCCTGTTGTTGGAATAACCGGAAGCGTAGGAAAGACATCTACCAAGGAAATGATTTTCAGTGTGCTGTCGGCGAAATTTAATGTGCACAAAACGGCAGGAAACTTAAATGGCCAAATTGGTTTGCCTCTTACGATATTTGGAATTGAACCTTGCCACGACGTGGCCGTTGTAGAAATGGGAATCAGCGAATTTGATGAAATGGCTACATTGTCAGAAACTGCGGCACCGACATGTGCAGTGATGACAAATATTGGTGTGACGCATATCGAAAATTTACATACTAAAGAAAATATTTTTAAAGAAAAATTTAAAATTACGAATTCTTTAAACAAATCAGATTATTTATTTATTAACGGTGATGACGAAGTTCTTTCTAAAACGCAAAATAGCTATAGGTTTAACGTGGTTTCTTTTGGAATAAAAAATAGTTGCAATTTTACTGCAAGGAATGTTTTTTATGAAAATGAAGCGACGACTTTTGAGGTTTTATGTGATGGAAATTGCCTAAATTTTAAAATTCCGACGATTGGAGAACACCATGTTTATAATGCTTTAGCAGCGATTGCAATAGGGCTTTCTATGGGAATGGATGTTAGGGAAATACAAGTTGGACTTTCTCGTTTTAAAAATGTTGAAATGCGGCAGAGTATCCACTATTTGGATGGTGTTACTTTAATCGACGACAGTTACAACGCAAATCCTGATTCTATGAAAAGCGCGTTAAAGGTTTTGGCACAAGTTGCTAAAAGTGGGCGTAAAATTGCGGTTTTGGCAGATATGCTTGAACTTGGCGAAATGGCGCGACAACTCCATTTTGAAGTTGGAATTTTTGCAGCTCAACTTGGTGTCGACATATTAATAACCGTTGGAGAATTAGCAAAATTTATCTCAGATGGTGCAATAAGTTTTAATAAAAATATTGTTAGTTATTCTTTTTCTTCTAACGAAGAAGCACTTGATCGTTTAAAAGTGGTGACTCGTATTGGAGACTCTATTTTGGTAAAAGGTTCCAGAGAAATGCATATGGAAGAAATTTCTCAAAAAGTTGTCTCTTTGTATAAAAAGTAAAATATTTTTGTCGTTTCCTAATATCAAAGAAAGAAGTGTTAATAAAGGAGTTTTTGTGATGTGGTTTAATAATTTGTTAGACTCAGTTGGAAGTTGCTTATATGCGTATATCTTGATTCCTCTTTTGGTGTTTGCGGGGTTTTATTTCACTTTTAAGACAAAATTTGTTCAGTTTAGATTGCTGAAAGATGCGTTTAAATCTTTAACCGAAAAGGCAGAAAAAGGCAAAGTCTCTTCTTTTAAGTCATTAATGATTTCCACTGCTTCCAAAATAGGTGTTGGACACATCGCGGGAATTGCTTCTGGGATTATAATTGGTGGGCCAGGTGCTGTTTTTTGGATGTGGTTTATGGCAGTTTTAGGCAGTGCATCGGCATTTATAGAGAGTACACTTGCGCAAATATATAAAGTTAAAGATGAAAACGGTGGCTTTAGAGGTGGCCCCGCCTATTATATGCAAAAAGCTTTTGACAAAAAATGGCTCGGAGTGCTGTTTTCTTGTCTGTTGATTGCTGGCTATGCTTATGGCTTTAATGCATTGCAGTCATTTCAATTATCATCGGCTTTAACGCCCTATATCGAAAATTATAAAAATAGCATTTATCCTATGATTGTCGGTTTGATTTTGGCAGTGCTTACAGCGGCTGTAATATGGGGAGGAACACATCGCATAGGATTTATTTCTGTTTATATTGTTCCAATAATGTCACTTGCGTATATTTCTTTGAGCCTATATATTTGCATTAAAAATTTTGATAAATTTCCTGACATGATGGCTCTAATTTTTAAAGAGGCATTTAATTTTAAGGCAATATTTGGCGCATTTTTTTATAAAAGTGCACTCGTTATGGGAACGAAAAGAGGTTTGTTTTCTAATGAAGCTGGCATGGGAAGCGCACCGAATGCAGCGGCAACTGCGGATGTTTTGCATCCGGTTAATCAAGGTTTAGCGCAGATATTGTCTGTTTTTATTGACACATTGCTTATTTGTTCGGCAACTTCTTTTATCGTACTTCTATCTGGGGTCGATTTTAATTGTGGTTTAGAGGATATTCCTTTTGTACAAGAAGCAGTAAAAAGTCAAGTAGGAACATTTGGAGTGCATTTGATTGCATTTTCTATATTTGCTTTTGCGTTTACTTCGATAATAGGCAATTATTGTTACGCAGAAACAAATGTACTTTTTATAAAAAATAATAAAGTTGTGCTTAATATTTTTCGAATAACCTGCGTTTTAGCAGTGTTTTTGGGTGCTCAAGCAGATGCACGAACGGTTTGGAATGTTTCGGACTTGCTGATGGGCTTGATGGCGGTTGTGAATATATTAGTTATATTGCTGATAGGAAATACTGCAATAAAAGCATTGAAAGATTATTTAACGCAGAAAAAAGATGGGAAAGTTCCAGTGTTTGTTGCCAAAGATGCAGATATTAAAAACACAGATGTTTGGAAGTAAATTTGTTTTTTACATGGTTACCTGGTTGAGGCGCACTATACCGCGCGCCTCAACTGGGGATTAATCAAATTTTTTTATATTATTCCAATATTTTTCAAATGCTTGTTCAGTTTTATTTTTAGCGGGAATATAATATTTTTTGTTTTTGAGTTCGTCAGGGAGATATTGTTGTGAGACCCAATGATTTTCAAATTCGTGCGGATAAAGATAAAATTGACCTTTATTTTTTACATCTGATCCATCAAAGTGTTTGTTTTGAAGCTGTCGTGGAAATGAAAAAACTTTGCCAGCAGAGATGTCACTAGTAGCTTCGTTTATAGCATTGTAGGCCGAGTTTGATTTTGGTGATAAACAGACCATTATGACGGCATCGGCTAAGGGAATTTTGGCTTCAGGAAGGCCAACTTGCATGGCAATATCAACGCAGGATTTTACAATTGGAATGACTTGTGGATATGCCAGCCCAACATCTTCGCAGGCGCAGACCATCAAACGCCTACAAGCGGAAATTAAATCGCCGCTAGATATCAGCCTTGCAAGGTAATAAACAGCTGCATCAGGATCGGAACCGCGCATAGATTTTTGAAATGCTGACAGCGTATCATAATGTTCATCGCTGGATTTATCGTAGCGAATATTTCCAGAAAAATTAAGCTGGCAAGCAGTCTCTATGGATATCATTTTGACATTATTTTCAGCAAATGAAGATAAGTTGCACAGTTCCAAAAAATTTATCGCTCGACGAACATCTCCAGCAGCAAGGGTAGCAATGTAGGTTAAAACGTCTTCAGAAATTTCAACTGTTATTTTTTCAAATTTTTCAATAAACTTTATAGCACGAACAAGTGCTTTTTTTATTTCATCAACAGAAACGCTTTTAAACTCGAAAATGGTGGAACGGCTTAAAATTGCATTATATATGTAAAACGCAGGGTTTTCAGTTGTCGACGCGATCAGTGTAATTTTACCATTTTCTATGAATTCTAAAATTGTTTGCTGCTGTTTTTTATTGAAATATTGAATTTCATCCAAGTACAACAAAATTCCGTTTGGTGCGGTAAATGTGTCTATTTGCGAAATGATGTCTTTTATATCAGCTGTCGATGCTGTAGTAGCATTTAGTTTAAATAGTTTTTTATTAGTTTTATTGGCCAAAATTTTTGCCAAAGTAGTTTTCCCAACACCAGAAGGTCCGTAAAAGATCATGTTTGGAAGCGTTCCGGAGTCGATGATATTACGCAATAATTTGCCCTTACCCAAAAGCTGAAGTTGCCCTACCATGTCGTCGATGGAGGTAGGTCGGAGTTTATCAGAAAGAGGAGCTGTCATAACAAAATTTCCTTTCTTAATTTTATCTCATAAAATACAAAATAGGTGCGCTTTCAATAAGTACACCTATTTTTGTTTAATTTAATTATATATAGGGTATCTTTTACAAATTTCTGTTACAGATTCCTTAATAAAATCTTTGCTATTTTCAAAATCATTTACAGCTAAAGCAATAAATTTTGCAATCTGTTTCATTTCGTCATGACCAAGTCCACGAGTGGTTACAGCGGCGGTTCCTATCCGAATTCCGCTTGTGATAAACGGGCTTAATGGTTCATTAGGAATGGTATTTTTGTTCACGGTAATGTAAAGTTCATCGAGCCTTTTTTCCAGCTCTTTTCCCGTGACGCCGGTACCACGTAAATCTAAAAGTGCGAGATGGTTGTCTGTACCACCGGAAACCAAAGTTAAACCGTTATTTATTAATTCTTGAGCTAAAATTTTGCAGTTTTCAACAGTTTTCTTATTATATTCTTTAAATTCCGGTTTCAGAGCCTCTCCAAAAGAAACTGCCTTAGCAGCAATTATGTGCATTAATGGTCCTCCCTGGGTGCCAGGGAAAATGGCTTTATCTATAGATTTTGCATATTTTTCTTTGCATAAAATCATACCTCCGCGAGGTCCGCGCAAAGTTTTGTGCGTTGTTGTTGTAACGAAATCTGCAAAAGGTACAGGATTTGGATGCAAGCCACTTGCGACAAGCCCTGCTATGTGTGCCATGTCGACCATCAAATATGCGTCAACTGAGTCTGCAATTTGCCTGAATTTTTCAAAATTTATTGTTCTAGGATAAGCACTTGCCCCACAAACAATAAGTTTTGGCTTTATTTTTTTAGCTTTTTCTGCAACTTTATCATAGTCTATTAAGTGAGTTACTGGGTCAACGCCATACTCAACAAAATTAAAGTATTTTCCAGAAATATTTACAGGAGAACCGTGAGTTAAATGGCCCCCTTCTGTAAGATTCATACCCATTACAGTGTCGCCAGGGTTTAAAATTGAAAAGTAAACCGCGGTGTTTGCTTGAGCGCCAGAATGTGGCTGAACGTTAGCATGTTCTGCTCCAAAGAGTTTCTTTGCGCGTTCTCTAGCAATATTTTCAACTACGTCAACGTATTCGCAACCGCCGTAATATCTTTTATCAGGGTACCCTTCTGCATATTTGTTTGTCAAAATGCTGCCCATAGCAGCCATAACAGCAGGAGAAACGATATTTTCAGATGCAATAAGTTCCAAATTTCTTCTCTGACGACCAAGTTCTGCTTTCATAGCAGAAGCCACTTGAGGGTCATAATTATCTAAAAACTCTAAATTATTTTCAACATAGTTCATATTAAAACCTCCTATTTTCAAATTATAATTATTATAAAACATTTATTTTTGGATATCAACTTGTTAAACTTTTAAAGCTTGTTGGCAGAAATAAAATTGTTGAATATAATGGATTTTAGATTATAATAAAAATAGGTAATTTGAAGGAAGGCTAATTTTTAATGGACCATTTTTTGAAAAGAACATGGGCACAAATAGACTTAGATGCCATAAAACACAATTATTTGCAAATAAGAAACAACATTTCTGATAAATCTATGCTTTTGTGTGTAATAAAGGCAGATGCGTATGGACACGGTGCGGTGGCATTAGCAAAAGAGTATGAACGGCTTGGTGCAGACTGGTTTGCAGTTTCGAATTTAGAAGAAGCGTTTCAACTTAGAAATAACGGCATAAAAAAACCTATATTAATTTTAGGCTATACGCCGGCAAATATGGCTTATGAGTTGTCTAAATTAAACATATCTCAAGCAGTTTTTTCAGAAGAATATGCAAATGATTTATCGAATTATGCAGCAAAAAATAATGTCAAAGTTAAAATTCACCTTAAGATTGATACTGGTATGAGCCGGATAGGTTTTGTTTTTAAAAATGAGAGAGAAAATTTGGAAACAATAAAAGAATTACGAAGAGTTTGTAATTTGGAAAACCTTATTACAGAGGGAATTTTTACACATTTTGCGGTTGCGGATGAAGCAGGTAAAAGCATAGAAACTACAAATGGCCAATTTTCTGCGTTTTCAGATATTTGTAAAATTTTAAAAGATAGCGGCATTAACATAAAAATACGCCACTGTAGCAATAGTGGTGGAATTTTAAATTATCCTCAAACGAATTTAGATATGGTTAGAGCTGGCATCATATTATATGGACTGTTTCCTTCTAATTATGTGCGAAATAAATTGGATTTACAACCAGCAATGAGCTTAAAAACAGTTATTTCTCAAGTAAAAACGGTTCCAGAAGGTACAGCCGTGAGCTATGGGGGAACTTTTGTAACTCAGCGAAAGACTAAAATAGCGACGGTTCCGATTGGTTATGCAGACGGATATTTGCGGGTTTTATCCAGCAAAGCTAGTATGCTTGTCAACGGTAAAAAAGCACCAGTTATTGGCAGAATTTGCATGGATCAAGCTATGCTAGACATAACTGACATAGAAAATATTAATGAAAATACGGTGGTCACGGTTTTTGGAAAAGACGGTGATGCAGAGATAAAGGTTGAAGACATTGCTGATATTGCGAACACTATTAACTATGAAATTTTGTGTTTGATAAGCAAAAGAATTCCGAGAATTTATATAAAAAATGGAGAAAAAATAGGGCAACTGAACTATTTATGCCCAACGGACAACTTTGAATAAAGTTTTTTGTAGGCTCAAAATTTATATTTTGGGCTTTTTATGTGCGAAAAATGTCGAAAACATTTGCATTATATACAAAAATGTGATATAATTTTGTTAAATAAACAAACTAAAGGATGGGTATATCTATGAAAAAATTTTTATCAATAATTTTGTCGCTGTCTATATTATGTGGACAGACAACGGCTACGTTTGCACAGGAAGCAAGTAACACAATTAATCAAGAAGAACAGAAATATTTAGAGCTAAACGGTATGTTACCATTTATGTGGGATGGTGCAAAAAAATTTTACGATGGAACATCTGGCATGGTAAAAAAAATTGCAGATAAGATTGAACAGTTTGGCCAAGTAGGTTATAGGTTAAATGGAATCAGTTATGGTTTAGCTGCTCTTAGTGCATTTGGTCTGGCGGGGAAAAATTTATATGAAAAAGTAAAATTGAAACTTTCGAAAATTAATCAAGATGTAGATAAGGTTATCAATGAGCTTGATAAAGAATTAGAATGTATTAAAGGTCAAGACAAAGCTAAAAACAAAATGAAAGAAACTGTAGCGTCGATTATAGACGCAAGAAATGAAGCAAAAGAAAATGGAAAACCATATGGAAAAGGTGATGTTATTTATATACCAGGACCTTCTGGTGTGGGCAAAACTTTTTCTGCAGAATGTTTGGCTAGAGCTATAATGGGCCGAAATGCTGAACCTATTAGAATTGATTCATCTTGCTTTGATAAAACATCGAATGTTAGTTTAAAATCACAGATTCTTTATATGAGAGATCAACAGAAAAATAATGGTAGTGTAAATTTTTATTATGTTGACAATTCCCTTGCGGCTAAAATTGCTTCAAATCCAAATACTGTTTTGATATTTGACGAATACGATAAATGGTGTACACCCGAAACAGATGAATTGCTTAGAACGATTATGGATAAGGGAATGATTTATAGAGATGGTGAAAGAATTAATTGCTCAAATTTGCTGGTTATAGTTCTTTCAAATGAAGATCATTCTTCTGTAACGGCTGGAAATGGCAAAGGTGTTTTCAAAGATGATGGAACAGGTTCACGAACCCATGTCGTACACGATAAATCGTTTTTGAATAGACTGCAGATTATTGAGTTTGACAATTTGTATGAAGATGATTATGCAGAAATTACGCAAGACCAGTTAAAGGTTATTGCAGACAGATATAAAAAATTATTTTCAGTTGATTTCGATTTTGGAAATGTGGCAAGAAAGGTTGCGGTTAAAGTAGCGGGGCTGAATCAAGGGGCAAGAGAAATTGCTAAAATAATTGGTGGCTTAAGAAAAGCTATAATAGTTGAAAAACAAAAATTAGCAGATTCATTTAAAGACAAGGAATTTAAGGTATTTTACAGCCCAAATGGGGATAAATTTGTTCTCAGAGAAAGAATTGGCGAAATTGACTCCGACGAAGATATTTTTGAGTCAGATGCAGAAACTTTAAATGAAATGACAAATCAAAAGGAAATGGAGCCAGAGACTATAGACTCAGATGCAGGAGAGAATTTAATTGATGAAAATAATTCTGAATTTGAAGAGCAAGCTGAGGACGAAGAAAATGAAATTACAAATTTAGAATCAACAGAAAATTTAACAGAAGGGAAAAAAATTGTTGAAAATATTTCAGAAAATAAGCAAGAGATTTTAGCAGAAGAAACCGAAGTTGAAGAGGCAAAAGGCTAAAAAGAAAAACCACTGTCACACAATGTGTGATGGTGGTTTCTTTATAAAGAAATTTATGATTAGCTAAGCTGGTGATAATCAGAGTTATTTGCGGCATATTGCTTTAATATTAACGCATCTTCATCATTTTTAGCAAGTTTTTGAGTAAGACGCCAAACACCGGTTTCGTCCTTAACCTTTGCCCTGTATAATTTTTTACCAAATGTACCTGTACCCTGTTCAATAACTCCGCCACTGACATTCTCCAAATCTGCATCGGATATCTTTTTATTTAAATCTTTTTCTGACATAAAAAACACTACCTTTCTTTAAATAAATAATTAAATTACCTATAGAAGTACTTCTTGATGTCAATAGTAACATAAATATTTAAATTTGTCAAGTGTTTTTAATACTTTTCCTTAAATGCTTTTTCAGAAAACAAAAAAATAATAAATTCGCTAACAAATTTATAGTAAAGTGCTATTGTGCTTTTTCAGTTGTATTGTGAATGTTCCAAGTGAAGGACAAAAATATTATTGCCAAAATGCTGCACGAAATTAGCATAATGAATCCGCCATCCCAACTGAATTTATCAACAACGGCGCCGGTAGCCACTTCTGCGAGAACTTGTCCTCCCATGTAGCCAAACAGACCTGTAAAGCCGGCGGCGGTGCCTGCAGCTTTTTTGGGGACTAAATCGAGTGCACTTACACCAATTAGCATGACTGGCCCGTAAATTAGTGCCCCAATCGAGGCTAATGCGCAGTTGATTGAAAAAGGATTTGTGCTTTGCCAGTAAATTATTGTTGCAATAGCTACGCCAATCATACAAATAATTCCAATTGGCGCGCGTCTGCCATGAAAAATATGGTCGCTAATCCAACCGATGATAATTGTTCCGGGAATGGCTGCATATTCAAAAAGTGCGAAAGCTACCGACGATTCATGAATGCTGAAACCACGCATTTCTTTAAGATAAGTTGGTGCCCAGTTTATCACGCCATAACGGACGAGGTAAACAAAGATATTAGCGATGGCAATACACCACAAAAATTTATTATTTAGAACGTATTTGAACAAAATTTCTTTTCCGGACATTTCTGCTTCAGCGTTTTTGAGGCTTTTTTGAACCTCTGGGTAGTCGTTTTTAAACTCCTCGATGGGCGGCAAACCAACGGATTGAGGTGTGTCCCGAGCCAATATTATATAAATAAATCCACCAACGATAGCAATTATTGCAGGCAAATAAAAAATGCCTTTCCAGCTAGAGAATAATGACACTCCACACAGCGCAACGGATGCAATTAATCCGCCTCCCAAATTGTGAGCCGTGTTCCAAATAGCCATTTTTACTCCGCGTTCTTTGTCAGAAAACCAGTGCGTCATAATTCTTCCGCATGGAGGCCAGCCCATGCCCTGAAACCAGCCATTTAGAAACATTAAAGTAAACATTAAGATTACATTTGATGTATTTGGTAGGAATAAATTTACAATTCCGGACAAAATTAAACCTATGGCCAAAAAATATCTAGCATTTGACCTGTCGGAAACATTCCCCATAACAAATTTACTGATTCCGTAAGCAAAGCCAAGCGCTGACGCGACAAATCCTACTTGAGTTTTAGAAAAACCTAATTCCAAAAGGTAATCTTTGGCAAAAACAAAATTGCTCCGCACAAAGTAATACAACAGATATCCAAAGTAAATGCTAATAAAAACCTGAATTCTATACTTTTTGTAAGCAGCTGAAATTTTTTCTTTTGGAATCCTCTCAATGGGTTTGGCTGGCTTTAAAAAGTCCAACATGACAACAAACATCTCCTTTTTTAGCATGAAAACTAAATATAAATATATCATTAATAAAAATTTTTTACAATAAATTTTTCCGCTCAAGAATTATTTTCTTATTTCGCGAAAACAAAATTGTATTATATTGACTTTTTATACTTGAAAAAGTATCATATTTTGTAATATAAAACTAATTTTTGAAAAAGAGGTAGCGTTTTATGAATTTTTATCTCGAGGACATTAATAAAGTTTTTGAATATGCAAAAAGTAATTCATCTGGGCTTAGTTCTGAAGAAGCTGCTAAGAGACTCAAAGTTAACGGAAAAAATGAGCTTGAAAAGGAAAAGAAAGACTCGCTGATAAAAAAGTTTTTTTTGCAGTTAGCCGACCCGATGACACTAGTTCTTTTGGCAGCAGCAGGCATTTCAATCGGAGTTTCAGCTTACGCTGGGGAACCATTTACCGACACGTTTATCATATTATTTGTAGTTTTTGTGAATGCAGTTTTAGGAGTTTATCAAGAGAGTAAAGCAGAAAAGGCTATAGATGCACTGAAAAAATTGTCACAATCGACAGCAAAAGTATTTCGAGACGGCGCAATAAAAAGTGTAAACACAAATGAGCTCGTTGTTGGAGATATAATTTCCTTTGAGAGTGGAGATGCTATTCCTGCCGATGCGAGAATTATAGAAAGCAGCAGCTTAAAAATAGAGGAATCTGCTTTAACGGGAGAGTCTGTTCCGGTAGAGAAAATTTCTGAAAAAATTGAGGTAAATAATGCTGAAAAATTACCTATAAATGATCATAAAAATATGGTATACACAGGAAGCACAGTTTCTTATGGACGTGGACAAGCCGTGGTGGTGGCAACGGGAATGGACACTCAAATGGGAAATATTGCGAAATTTATTGCAAAAACTAACGATGAAAAAACACCACTTCAAAAAAAATTAACACAGCTCGGCAAAACTTTGAGCGTTGTTGTAGTTGCAATTTGTGTGTTTATATTTATTTTCAGCTTGGTAAAAACAAGGAACTTGAGCGCGGAAAATATTCTCGATGTATTTATGATTTCTGTCAGTTTAGCGGTAGCGGCGATCCCATCGGGTCTGGCTGCGGTTGTTACGATTCAGCTCGCAATCGGTGTAACGAAAATGGCCAGGCACAACGCAATAATTCGAAAATTGACTGCGGTGGAAACTCTTGGGTGTACTCAAGTGATTTGTTCTGATAAGACAGGCACGTTGACTCAAAACAAAATGACAGTTATTGAGGATTATTCTTTCGACAAGGTATGTCTAATTAAAGCTATGAGTTTCTGTAATGATACCAAAAAAGATAAGTCCGGAAACTTGGTGGGAGAGCCGACGGAAATGGCACTTTATAATTATGCTGAAAAATTTTTAAAATCTGATATAAAAAATAAAAGGATAAACGAAATTCCGTTTGACTCTGAGCGAAAAATGATGTCGACTTTTCATAAAGAAAAAGGAAAAATTATTCAGTATACAAAAGGCGCTCCAGATGTGATTTTGCAGCGGTGCACACATTACATCGAAAACGGAAATATTTATAAGTTGAACGAAGATGTGAAAAAAAATATAATATCTGAAAATAAAAAAATGGCACAAAAAGCGCTTAGAGTTTTGGCGGCAGCTTGCAAAGCTTATGAAGATTTGCCTCAAGACGTAAATAGTGAAAATTGTGAAAACAATTTAATTTTCGCAGGGCTTGTAGGAATGATTGACCCTGTTCGCCCTGAAGTTGTTGATGCGGTTGAAAGTTGCAAAAGTGCTGGAATTAAGGCAGTTATGATAACCGGAGACCACAAAGATACGGCTGTGGCCATCGGAAAGCAACTTAATATAATTGCAAACGAGACAGAAGCGATTACTGGGGCAGAGCTTGACCAAATGTCCGAAGAAAAGCTGAAGAGAATTATATACAATATCAGTGTTTATGCGCGTGTTCAGCCAGACCATAAAGTGCGAATTGTTGAATGCTTTAAAAGTTTAGGAAAAATTGTTGCAATGACAGGAGATGGGGTAAATGATGCACCAGCGTTAAAAAGAGCTGATATTGGTGTAGGAATGGGAATAGCCGGCACAGACGTAACAAAAAATGTTGCTGATATGGTTTTGTCTGACGACAACTTTGCAACGATAGTCTCCGCAGTAAAAGAAGGGCGTCGAATTTATAACAATATAAAAAAAGCAATTCAGTTTTTGTTATCATCAAACATCAGCGAGATTATATCAATTTTTGTTGCGACTATAATGGGTTTTAGAATTTTTTCCCCGATTCATATTCTTTGGATAAATTTAGTAACTGACACGTTTCCAGCACTTTGTTTAGGAATGGAATCGGAAGAGCACGACCTAATGAAGCAACGACCGAGGTTGGCAAATGAAAGCCTTTTTACGGGAGGTCTGTCATTTAATATCGCGTATCAGGGCATTTTAATTTCTCTGATTACACTTGCCTCATATTTTTTAGGAGTAGTAGCAGAAATAGGAAAGCTGCAAATTGTGAACAGTGTATATGGCACTTCAATGGCATTTTTAACGATGTCCATGGCAGAGACATTTCATTCATTTAATGTCCGTTCACTAGAAAATTCACTGCTGAAAATGAAAAAACACAATGTGTATCTGATAGCATCAATGATTTTTTCAACATTGTTAATAAATGTGGCAATCTATGTAAAACCTTTGGCAAAATTTTTTGAAGTAGTTCAAATTCGTCCAATAGGTTATTTTCAGTGTATGGCGCTTGCATTTTCGATAATTCCAGTAGTCGAAATAGTAAAATTTTTTCAAAGGAAGAAAAAATAAATCAGCTAAGGTACGACACTTCTTTGCAACGAAGAAAGCATTCAAAAACGTTCCGAGAGATTTCGACTATCCTTAGACCTCTAAACGTTCGGTGCCACGCTGGACCTTACTAGCTTTTTCAAGTTCATTTAGAATAAAGATTATGAAATATTTTAGAGTACAACGGGGCCTGCAAGGTTACTCGCTGACCAAAGTGATTACCGTTTGGAAACTTAGCAAAACTTTTACGATATGGCACAAATTGGTTTTTGTACACGGTTGTAATATGATTCATCTTGTGGGATCATCAACTGTTTTACTGAATTTTACTAGGTTTCAATCGTAGTTCTTTGATTAAGACTCAATAAACATAGACATCCTTAGATAAAAAGAGAGTCCTTTGCATTGAGAATATATCTGCAAAAGAACTCTTTTTATTTGGAAATTTTTTTATTTTATAACTTTTTCAACTATTTCTGAATGAATCATTTTTATAAAATCACCAAGGCTCATCGTACCTAAATCTCCGGCACTTCTAGAGCGTACTGAAACTGTGTTCGTTTCGATTTCTTTATCTCCGATTACCAACATGTAAGGAATTTTTTTAAGTTGAGCTTCTCTGATTTTATAACCGATTTTCTCGCTCCTAGTGTCAGTTGTGACGCGAACTTTCAACTTTTTAAGCTCATTTTGAACTTTTATTGCCTCACCGTGTAGCCTATCACTTATTGGCAGAACTCGGACTTGTTCTGGTGCCAACCAAAGTGGAAATGCACCAGCAAAATGCTCTGTTAAAATTCCAATAAATCTTTCAATACTACCTAAAACCACGCGATGAATCATTACCGGACGATGTTTTTCTCCATCTTCGCCGATGTAAGTTAAATCAAAACGTTCAGGCATTTGAAAGTCAAGCTGAATCGTTCCACATTGCCAAGTTCTGCCTAAGCAGTCCTCAAGATGAAAATCAATTTTAGGCCCGTAGAATGCACCATCGCCCTCATTTATTTTATATTTTTTACCAATTGTATCAAGAGCATTTTTTAGGCCGTTTGTTGCGCGTTCCCATTGCTCGTCTGTGCCCAAAGAGTCATCAGGACGAGTCGAAAGTTCAATATGGTATTTAAAACCAAATGTAGAATAAAACTTATCGATAAGCTCCATTACACTGATAATTTCATGCTCAATTTGTTCAGGAGTCATAAATATATGAGCATCGTCTTGTGTGAAACAACGAACTCTCATCAAACCATGCAAAGCTCCGGACAATTCATGACGATGAACAAGGCCCAATTCAGCGACACGCATAGGAAGTTCTCGATAAGAGTGCGGTTTGCTTTTATATACTAACATTCCACCCGGACAATTCATTGGTTTTATGGCATATTCTTGCTCATCAATTTGAGTGACGTACATATTGTCTTTATAATGCTCCCAGTGGCCAGAACGTAGCCATAAATCCTTATTTAATATCATTGGCGTTTTAATTTCAACGTAGCCAGCTTTATCATGTTCTTCGTGCCAAAAGTCGAGCAAGGCGTTTCGGAGTTTCATGCCATTCGGAAAAAAGAATGGAAATCCTGGGCCTTCATCGAACAAATCAAAAAGTTCAAGTTCTCTGCCGAGTTTTCTGTGGTCACGTTTTTTAGCTTCTTCAATTGTCGTCAAATAGTTTTCAAGATCAGCATTTTTAGGAAAAGAAATTCCGTAAATACGTTGAAGCATTGGGCCATTAGCGTCACCGCGCCAGTAAGCACCGGTGCAGTTTAACAGTTTTACTGCCTTAATTTGACCGGTTGAAATTACGTGAGGACCTGCGCATAAATCCACGAAATTAGCTTGCTTATAAAAAGATAATTTTTCACCGTTACCAGCGTGCTTTTCTATTAATTCAAGTTTATAATTCTGGCTATTTTCTTTCATCAAAGCAATAGCTTCATCATAAGGCAATTCGAAGCGTTCCAGTGGCAAATTTTCTTTTATAATTTTTTTCATTTCGCACTCAATTTTTTCTAAATCCTGAGCATTGAGAGACCGAGGCAAATCAAAATCATAATAAAAACCTTTGTCGATAGCAGGGCCTATGGCCAGTTTTGCTTCTGGAAATAACCTTAAAACAGCTTGAGCCAAAATGTGAGATGAGGTGTGCCAGTAAACCTTTTTGCAAAAATCGTCGTCGTCAAAAGTTAAAATCTCCAAATTAGAATCATCAGTTATTGGAGTTCTAAGGTCAACGAGTTTACCATTTAATTTTGCAGCACAGGCAGCTTTATAAAGTCCCATACCAAGTGACTTTGCTATTTGTTCAGCGGTTGTATTTTTTTCGTATTGCTTTACGATACCATCTTTTAATGTAACATTTATCATAACTTCACACACCTTTTAACTAAATTTACACTTAAATATTATAATATCACCATGATTTATTTAAGTCAACAAGAGATAATTTGCTTGACAGTACCATGTTTAAAGTAATACAATAATATTTGAGACTTTTATAAAAAAATCTCGCAGTTATAGGTATACATTCGACTTTTTATCGTTTTTTATATATTTTTTGAAAATAAAATTTTTTAACAACGAAATTAAAAATTATAATTAACTTTGAACTTGAATTTATCCTATAAATAAAAAATTAATTTCTTTAAAATATCAAAAAAATTATCAAGGAGGTGCCTATTTTGAATGTAGGGCTTATACTTATACTGTCTGGCATAATCTGTGTAGTAACAGCTTTTATATCATTTATGTTGGGAGTTTCCCATCGCAAAAAAGTTGCCGAATCCACTATAAATTCCGCTGAACAAGAGGCTAAAAAAATCTTGAGCGAGGCTATAAGTGATGCGCAAACTAAAAAGAATTCAATTATATTCGAGGGCAAAGATGAAGTACATAAGATGCGTGCAGAGTCTGAAAAAGAAATTGCAGAAAAACGCAAGGATATTCAGCGGCAAGAGCATAGAATTTTGCAGCGTGAAGAATCTCTCGATAAAAAAATCGATAATTTAGATGCTAAAAACGAAGAGTTGTCAAAAAAATCTAAATTAATTGATGAAAAATTAAAGGAAATTGATGGTCTTAAGCAAAAACAATTTGAGGCTCTTGAAAAAATCTCTGGGTTTACACTTCAGCAGGCAAAGGAGTATTTGCTTCAGAACTTAGACGAAGAATTAACTCACGAAAAAGCAGTTAAGATCATGGAGTTTGAGCAAAAGGCTAAGGACGAATCTGAAAAAAAGGCTCGCGAAATTATTTCTTTGGCTATTCAACGGTGTGCATCAGAACATGTTGCAGAAGCGACAGTGAGCGTTGTTCCTTTGCCAAATGATGAAATGAAAGGCAGAATTATTGGTCGTGAAGGAAGAAATATTCGAGCAATAGAGACTTTAACAGGTGTAGATTTAATTATAGATGACACTCCTGAAGCTATTACAATTTCTAGTTTTGACCCGATTCGTAGAGAAATAGCTAGAATTGCGTTAGAAAATCTTGTCACGGATGGAAGAATTCATCCTGCAAGAATAGAAGAGACTATTGAACGTGCAAAGCATGAAGTTGACCAAAGCATTAAGTCTGAGGGTGAGCGTGCGGTAATTGAGGCCGGTGTGAATTCAATTCACCCTGAGTTGATTAAATTACTTGGTCGGCTTAGATATCGGACCAGCTATGGCCAAAACGTTTTGGAACATTCTTTAGAAGTGGCGCATTTGTCTGGGTTAATGGCATCTGAATTAGGTTTAGACCCAACAATGGCTCGACGTGCAGGGCTTTTGCATGATATTGGAAAAGCCTTAGACCACGAAATTGAGGGGTCGCATATTGAAATTGGTGTGGATGTTGCTAAAAAATATCACGAAAATGAGGCCGTAATTCATGCAATCCATGCACACCACGGGGACATTCAAGCTCAAACTGTTATTGCATGCCTTGTTCAGGCGGCAGATGCGATTTCTGCGGCAAGACCTGGTGCCCGACGAGAAAACCTTGAAAATTATATTAAGCGCCTTGAAAAGTTAGAGGAAGTGGCGTCTTCGTTTAATGGAGTAGAGAGATGTTTTGCAATTCAGGCAGGAAGAGAAGTCCGTATAATGGTCAAACCAGAAGTTGTAAATGATGAACGTATGACGATTTTGGCACGAGAGATTTGTAAAAAAATTGAAGATGAACTTGATTATCCTGGCCAAATTAAAGTGAATATAATTCGTGAAAGCAGGGTAATTGAATACGCAAAATAATATAAGAACGGAATCCTTTTTAATTGGATTCCGTTTATTTTTCGATTTTATTTTTAAAAAATGATGCGCTTGAAGTATTGGGTGGACGTAAAATTCGGCAAAGACAGTATAATTTTTCTGGATCTTTTGTAAGCTTGTTTATTTTTCCTTCACAATTCAAGATTGCTTTAAATCCAAGCTGCCTAAGTATATCTAATGAACAATTACTTATTGCACCAAAAGGAAAAACAAAAGTTGTTGGGGTGGTGTCTAGATATTCTGCAATTTTGTTTTGCATTAAATTAACGTCGCTGCAAAAGGCATTTTGATAATGTTCGAAGCTTTCATTTTTATTTTTTTTAGTCCCGCGTCGATTTTTTGTAATAGTATGCATATTATACGAATGATTTTGAATTTCCACAAGACCCGAATCTTTCATTTCTTTTAAATCGTTCCAAGAACAGTGAGCATAATTAGGGTTTTTATCTTTATTTTCACTGTAAATATCGCACTGCTTGCCAATAGGGGAGAGAACCATTTTACAATCATACTTTTTTAAAAGTGGAAAAGCATATAAATAATTATTATAATAACCATCATCGAAGGTCAACATTATAGGTTTTTCTGGTAATTCTTTGTTTTCGTAAACATAATCGATCAAATCTTTCATTACAACTGTAGTGTATCCCTTATCTTTTATGTACTTTAAATCTTCCTCGAAGGTGTCGGGAGAGACAATGAATTTTCCTTTAGATTTATTTGTTTTTAAAATGGAATGATACATAAGTATTGGCAGATTTACATAATCTTCTTGTTCAGATACTGCAGCCAAAAGCAAATTCTTGCCCCAGCTTAGAGAAAATCCTAAAAGAACAACAAATGTTATTGTGAAAAAAATAAACAATGGCTTTTTTATTTTTAAATTTATATACATACAAAATCAGTCCTTTTATATATGTATATGCTAAAGAAAAGTATTAATTTATATTTTTTAATTTTTTTTATTAACTAAAAAAAGACAACCCTCTTTGAAATAACAGATTAACCGTGCAAATGGCTCTCTAATTGAATTTATTGGCAAAAACTTTTTTACAATGAAAAGTAATGTTATGAATCCGTACGATTTAAATAAAAATGAAAAGCATAAACTTTTTATGTTCATGCTTTTTATAATACTTTATCCTAAAATTTCTGCTGGGTTAATAAATTTGTCGTCTTTTTTAATAGATAGATGCAGGTGATATCCATCGGCAGATTCACAAGGAACGCCATTAATTGAAGCTATTTCTTGGCCAGCTTCTACTTTATCGTCTACATTGACCAAAGTTGTTTCGCCAAGGCCCGAATAATATGCGCAAAATCCTCCATCATGCTCAATTACCATAGTTGTTCCATATAGAGCATCATTGTAGATTTCTTTAACAGTTCCGTTTGTAATAGCTTTTATTTTGCTGCCTTGTTCAGCTGCCAAGTCGATGCCTTTATGAACTCGCCAATCATTTAAAGTTTTAGAAAAAACAGGATTTTCTCCACTGAAATCCTTTACAATATTTTTTGATGTAGGGTAGACGATAACTCCGCTGGATTCAGCATTTGTAGAGATAACCTCTGGAGAACTACTGTCTGAATTTGGCTGATTTTTTATTTTTGATGTAGTTTCATCGAGATTTTTTTTTGCTTTATTTGATGCGTTTTTAGTGTCTTTTTCATCTGCATTATTTTGCACTTTGTACCTTTGTTGAGTTTTAGATGTAATCACATCGTCGTCGGAACCTGCAAAGCGTTTAATACTGTCGTAAGTTGTATATGCAGCGACTCCAACAGCCAGAATGCAAATTCCTAAGGCTGCATAAAAATGTGCGCCTTTCTTTTTATTTTTTTCTTTTGGATTATTTATTTTTATTTCGTTCATGTTTACTGCACCTCCGAGTATATCTTTGCCTAAAAATGTAGCAGTATGCACCACAAAATAAAAAATCTGCTAAATGAAATTTAATTTTTAAACACAAATTGTATCTTTAAATTTTTCAAAAGTTTTATCACCAATACCAGAAACATTTTTTATTTCTTCTATAGAAGAAAATTTTCCGATGCTGTTTCGATATTCAATTATTCTTTTTGCAATGGCAGGGCCGATACCGGTTAGCTTTTCATCTAATTCTTCAGCTGTTGCCGTGTTGATATTCACTTTTGAACTTGCGCTGCTGGATGATGAATTTGCTTTTGAATTAGAGTTAATAGTTTCTTCTGAATTTTCGCTTTTATCACCATTAGAATTTTCATCGGTATCGCTTTCTTTAGTGCCAGAGGTGGCAGAGTCCACATAAATTACCGATGGAATAGAGATGTCAGGAATAAAAAATGCATTATAAAATAATATTCCTGCGCAGAAAACAAGTGCGATTATTATCAATATTTTTTCGTGATTGTGTTTGATATCCATAATGCAAGTCCCTTCAATGTTTAATTTTTCTACATAATTTTACAATACAATTCAAAAAATGTAAACAAAAAGAAAAAATTTCAATGAATATGCGTGTTTTGATTTGATAAATATATTTATATTGTTATTTTTATACATTATAAAAGCGAGGCTTAAAATATGAACATTATTGTTTATGGGAGCGATGAGGATACCAGCCTGAGTAATATACTTTTAAAAACTTTGTCTAGGTATGGTGATGTGAGTTTTTTTAACAAAAACAAATTAGTCTGCGGTTCGTTCAAAAAAAGTCAAGCTGATAAAAATCAGTTTTTGGTGTATGAAATGGAAACTTTGCCAAATATAATTGAAGGTAATGGAATTTTTCTTTTTAAAAAATCGTTTAAAATTTTAGATGAAAGCAAATTTCCAACGAAATTTTTACCCATAGTAGATGAACAGAACTTGAATGCTATAAAATTTTTGGAAAGAACAAATCAAATTGTGATAACTTGTGGAACTTCAGTGAAAAATACTCTGAGTTTTTCTAGCATTTCACACACACAAGCAATTGTAGCGCTGCAAAGATACTTACAAGCTGAGAATACAGTAATTGAACCGCATGAATTTACGGTAAAGTTAAGCTCAGTATATGAACCTAGTACATTATTAATAATATGTACGATTCTTCTTTTAGCTGAGATTCCATCAATAAATGGTTACGAAATTTAAATAAATTTATAAATATTTTATCTAAAAAATACCGTTTATAATTAATTTACTTTCTGTAAACAATATTCTTGCAAACGCAAATAATGATAATATCGAATATTGAAAAGAAGGAGTGATTGACTATGTCTAAAAATTCAGTTGTTGTTCCTGAAGCACGTGAGGCTCTTGATAAATTCAAAATGGAAGCAGCCAATGAAGTTGGCGTTGATTTAAAAGAAGGCTATAATGGACATTTGACTTCAAGAGAAGCAGGTTCTGTTGGCGGACAAATGGTAAAAAAGATGATTGAACAGTACGAAAATAACATTAAGTAAATTGGTGTCAATTAAGGCAGCATAAATTTTAGGTGAAACTGGTACAGCCACACAATTTGGCTATACCAGTTTTTTACTTCCAAGGTGAATTTACATCACGAAAATTAATCTAATTTATGCATTTGTGATATTATTTTAAATATTGAATGACATTTTTAATGAAGAGGCGATAATATGAAAAGGGTAAATAAAAAACTCATTTTAATATGTTTCAGTATAGTGGTAACCTTGGGATTAACAACGTTTTTTGTTTTGAATTTCTCAGAGACTAATAGTGAACAAGTTTCTGATAGTGTTGCGGAACAAGATGCTGAAAATTTTTCATTAAAAGAGTTAAGTGCAGAAGAAAAAATTTATAAAGAACTTATTGGTAATCTGTATGATGAGATTAATGACTTAGAAAAAGAAAAAGTACAAAATTTAATTAAAGAGATCGTAAAAATAGAAAATGATGATAATGATACTTCAAAGAAAGCTGATATTTATAAAAACATTATTAAAATACTTGACGAAGTTACTTTAAGAGGGCACCATCAAGATGAGCTTGATGATTATAAAAAATATTATGAGTCAACTAAAAATGCAGTGGGAAGTCCGGCAAAAATGCATCAATATCAGATAAAAGAGAACGGAGAAATAGAATTTGATCTATTAAATGGCGATACCTCAGAATATAATTATCATAAAGAAATATGGAAAAAAGCTAAAAAAATAATACCATTTGATTTGTTAAAAGGTATAAAATATTTTGTACCTTTTGAAGTTGATAAAAAAAGAGGTGCGTACGCAGCTGGATTTATGCAACCGATAGATTTTAATTCTACACCGTACGAGTGGAGTATTGGAGTTGCATCTAATGCGAATGAAAAAGATTTGTCATATATATTAATCCACGAATTCGGCCATTATATTTCTCTAAAGGATACCACTATTAAAATCAATGCGGGCTTAAATAATATTAAAGCTGAAGGTGGAGAACTCTTGCAGAGCTTTATAGAAAAATGCTTGGGGCATATTGCAGAAGAATCTGAAAATGTAGAAGATAGCAACCGTTATTTGTTCTATGCACGACACAAAGATGATTTTGTTACGAAGTATGCAGCGAGCAATCTGTTAGAAGATTTTGCGGAAAGCTTTGCAAAATTCGTGAAAAGTTCGAACTTTGAATCAGAAAGATTAAAATGTAAAATGGAGTTTTTTAATAGCAGATCGGATTTAGTTGCTATTAAAAATCAAATAATAACTAATTTGAAAGATAATGGCATAGAAGAAATTGTAGATATGACTCAGTAAAAATAAAAAATAAAGTGTATACCTCAAATTAGATTGAAAATCTATGGGGCCATGCACTTTATTTTTACAATGAATAATTTTTTGAGAGACTTTATTCCATCTGTTTGCCTAAAAATTCTGCAGCAGCTTGAGCCAATTTTGTTTCGGCTTCGGTTGGAATACTATTTGCTTCATTTTGCAGCAAAATTACAGCTCCGGTTACGTCGCCAGCTACGATTATTGGAGAAATTATAGCAGCTTTTTTGTCGATTCCCTCGATTGGAGTTATCGAATCGCTTTCATCTTTTGCCAAAACATAATTTCGACGCGATTCCATTAAGTCTTCTAGCGCTGCTGTTATCCTTCTTTCAAGATATTCTTTTTTGGATAAACCTGCAACAGCCACAACGTGGTCTCTGTCACAAATTACCGTTGGAAAGTTAGATGTGTGCGATAATACATCAGAATAAGTTGTAGCAAACTGAGATAGTTCTCCTACTGGTGAATATTTTTTAAATATCACGCCACCTTCTGTATCGGTGTATATCTCTAATGGATCGCCCTCTCGTATGCGTAATGTTCTGCGTATTTCTTTTGGAATTACAACTCTTCCTAAATCATCAATTCTTCTTACTATACCTGTAGCTTTCATTTTAGCACTTAATACCTCCATTTTTTTATTCTTTATAATTAAATTTACTTTTTTGAGTCTTTACGTTAATATTATTTGCAGCTAATTTACTTATATACAGAAAATTGACAAGGTTAAATTTTACAACTAACTTTTGTCACTGGATTTTGATACAAGTGCTGCGATATATCCAAAAAATATGGCTGCGGCTATTCCTGCAGCACTGGCGGTAAGCCCACCGGTCAAAATTCCCAAAAGCCCTTTTTCTTTTACTGCTTCAAGAATACCTTTTGCCATGGTATATCCAAAACCTGTAAGCGGAACTGTTGCTCCAGCTCCAGCAAAGTTAACAAGCGGTTCATATAGACCGACCGCAGTTAATGCCACACCTAAGGTTACAAATAACACCAAAATTCTTGCTGGAGTCAATTTTGTTTTATCTATTAAAATTTGTCCAATAACGCAAATTAAGCCGCCTACTACAAATGCTTTTACATATTCCACTATATCACTCCTTTTCCTTTATTATTTCTATTTTTTATTATTTTATGTAAATTCTCTTAACAACATTTTTTGTTTTTTGTGAGTTTTTATTGAATTGTCTAAAAATGAACCATTTATTTGTAGAAAGAAAAATTTAAAAAATTATGGTTTATTTAAACTGCATTTAGTAGTATAATAAATTTAATAACTTATGGAGGTTTTGTTTATGGAAGATAAGTTTAACGATAATAATCTCTCTGATGAAACTTTAAGTGATGATGCTGATTATAGCGCTAACGAAAGGCACGATGATGGTTCTTCTACTGAAAAGAAAGATTTATTGTCACATTCAGATGATTTATTAGATAATCATAGTCACAAGAATGTAAACTATCATGTTAGTGCAGATTCTCATTACTTGGAAGATAACAAAAACAAAGTGAAAAATGCGGCTTTTGTTAGTGAGAAACCTGAAAAAAATAAAATGGATAAAGGTCTCAAGGTATTTTTAATAACATCTGCGGTAATCTTTGGCTCGTTATTTTTGATTTTTGGCGCTTCAATTCTTGCTAATTTTTTAAAAACCGATTCCAGGTTTAACTCAATTTTACCGAACTCAAATAACCAAAATAGTTCTGCAATTATTCACACAAAGGATATTCCTGAAAAGGACGATGCAAAAACTGCTGAGCAGATTTATCAGGAAATTGCGCCTTCAATTGTTGGTGTGGTTACTTATAATCCTTCCGCAGGGTTGGTTTCTTCTTCAACCGGCCAAGGTAGTGGAATCATAATTAGTGAAAATGGTTATGTGGTCACGAATGCACATGTTATTGGAAATAGCAACAAATACAATGTCACTGTCGTTACAAGCGACCACAAAGAGTTCACCGCAAAAATTATTGGTTTTGACACAAGAACCGATTTAGCTGTGTTAAAAATAGATGCTTCTGGCTTAAAGTCAGCTGAGTTTGGAAATTCAGACCAGTTATCTGTTGGTGCAAGTGTTTTAGCTATAGGAAATCCTGGTGGCTTGGAATTTTCAAATTCCCTGACTCGAGGCGTTGTTTCTGCGTTAAACCGTTCTTTAGCGTCAATGAGCAGTAATTCAAACGCTAGCGTACACACAACCGTAAAATACATTCAAACTGATGCGGCGATTAATCCAGGAAATTCTGGTGGCGCGTTGCTAAATATGTACGGCCAAGTCATCGGTATAAATAGTTCTAAGGCCAGTGATTACGAAGGTATGGGATTTGCAATTCCCAGCAATACGGTTAAAACCGTTGTTGATGATATTATAAAAAATGGCTATGTCTCAGGAAGAGTAAAAATGGGAATCAGTGTTCGCGCGTTGTCTGCTTATGAAGCTCAAATAAATAATGTTCCTCAAGGCCTCGTCGTTATGGAAATCGCTCAAGAAAGCAATGCCGGAGCAAATGGCCTTAGAGTTGGCGATATAATTACTAAATTTGACGGTGTTGATACTCGTACGACTTCGGCTTTGTACAACGAATTAGCCAAGCACAAACCCGGCGATACTGTCAATGTAACAGTTCATCGGCTGTCAGCGATAAGAAGTGAAGCTTCGACTTCATTAGAAATAAATATTACATTGATTGAAGACAAAGGTGAAGCTCAGTAACAACAAAAATTCCAGAGTAAGTTTTCTGCTCTGGAATTTTTTTAACTAAAATTTAATTTTATTTTGAATTTTTTGTAATTTCTTTCTGTAACGTTTTACTTGAATTTAAAATTTCTAAAAAAATTGGAAAAACGTATTTATAATTATCTTCAGATTTTAATTTTATATCATCAAAAATTTCTTGTTCACGAATTTTATCAAAAATCGGTATGTTTTTCTCATATTTTATTTTAGCAATAAGTCTTGAACATTCCATTCTTTCTAGAAGTAAATTTAAAATATCATCATCGATTTTATCAATTTGCTTTCGTATTTGTTCTAAATTCATAATAAATTTGCCTCTTTAAAAAAGTCTAACATGGCTACTGCCGCAACAGATTCAACGACTGGAACAGCTCTTGGAACAATGCAAGGGTCGTGCCGGCCTAAAACAGAAACTGTTGTGCGCTGCATTAATTTGATATTCACTGTTTTTTGCCGTTTTGGTATGGACGGTGTTGGCTTAACAGCGCAACGAAAAATTATTGGCATACCGGAAGAAATTCCGCCTAAAATGCCTCCGTGATTATTTGTTTCGGTCAAAATTTTTTCGTTTTCGACACTAAACAAATCATTATTTTGACTTCCTAACATATTTGCAACTGCAAAGCCTGCCCCAAACTCAATTCCCTTTACCGCAGGAATTGCAAATATCAACGAGGAAATTTTATTTTCTATGCCATCAAAAATTGGACTGCCAAGCCCTGCCGGGACGTTATTTATTGCGCATTCTATTATTCCGCCGACACTGTCTCCGGCTTGCTTTACCTGCAGAATCTTTTCAATCATACATTCTTTTGTGTGCAAATTAATCACTGGAAATTTCTCATTTGATAGCTTTTTCAATAAATTATCAGAAATTTTTACATCGAATCTGTCATCAAATACGTCAAAAACAGAGTAAACGTGCGCACCTATAATTATTCCACGGCGCTCTAAAATCTGCCTACAAACAGCTCCACAGAAATTCAGCGCAGCGGTTGTTCTTCCAGAAAGATGCCCTCCACCACGACTGTCATTAAATCCGTTGTATTTCACGCCGGCGGTATAGTCGGCGTGCCCTGGGCGAAGCAGATTTTCAAACGTACGATAATCATCAGAAGAGACATTTTTATTTTTTATTATCGCACAAATCGGTGCACCTGTAGTATATCCATTCCGTATTCCAGAAATAATTTTTGGAATGTCAGTTTCTTTGCGCTCAGTTGAAGTTTTATCATATCCCGGTGCCCGGCGCTGCATTTGCCAATTCAGTTCATCAAAATTAATTTTTTCTCCCGCAGGCAAATTATCTAAAACTGCTCCGATTGCGGTGCCGTGGCTTTCACCAAAAAGTGAAATTTTTATATTGCCGTTATATATCGAGGACATTCACTGCTCCTCCAAGTTTATTATAATCTTCAAAAAATGATGGATACGATTTGCTGATACTTTCTGCAGAAGATATACAAATTTTTTCACGAGCTTTTATTGCCGCAACAGAAAGTGCCATAACAATTCGGTGATCATTAAATCCATTTAAGCTAGCTTTGTTAAAATACTTTTGTCCCTCTATTAAAAGTCCATCATCTGTTTCTATTACATTTACACCCAATTTTTTCAATCCATCATTAATGGCACGCAATCTGTCACTTTCTTTAAATCTCAGCCGTGATGCGCCTAAAATGCGCGTGGTTCCCTGCGCACAAGCGCCAAGTATTGCCAATATTGGGACTAAATCTGGTGTAGGAGCGGCAAAAACATTAAACCCTGACAAATTTCCCGGAGACACAGTAACACTGTTTTCTTCATATTTTACATCGGCGCCCATTCTGTACAGTAGCTTTGTGATTGCTTTGTCGCCCTGAGAGGAGTTTATTTTTATGCCATTCACGGTTACAGGTTCTCCAATAGCACCCGCTGCCAAAAAAAATGCTGCTTGTGACCAATCGCCTTCTGTGACATAGTTTCTAGCTTTGTAATGTTGATTTCCGGGAATTTTAAAGCCATTTTCAGTTTTAGTCACTTTAACGCCAAATTTTAACATGGTTTTTATTGTCATGTCAACATACCCGCTGGATTCTCCTGGCGTTGTTAAAATGATTTCACTGTTATCATGCAAAATCGGTAATGCAAACAATAGCCCTGTAATAAATTGCGAACTTACATTTCCCGGAATCAAGAATTTGCCTGGCTTTAACTTGCCATCGACTGAAAAAGGCAATGCCCCATTATAAGTACACTTTACGCCAAATTTTGGCAAAACGTCAGCATAGACGCCCATTGGACGAGAAAGCAATGTGCCAGTTCCTTCAAACTGTGCGGCTATTCCATGTGCACTTACAACCGGAGCTAAAAATCTCAAAGTTGAACCAGATTCGTGACAATTTAACGTGACATAATTTTTTGAAAAAGCGAATCTGGAATCAATAATTAAGTGATTTTTAACCACTTTTACATAGGCCCCCAAAGTTTCAGCGGCATTTATTGTTGACATGATGTCGTTAGACAAGTCTATTGGATATATTTCGCTGATGTCCTTAGCCAATAGCGCACAAATTATTGCTCTATGCGTATCACTTTTAGACGGCGGAACGTCTATGCTCCCAGAAAGTTTTTTTGGTGCGATTAAAGCTATGCTCATAAAATCAGCCTCCAATGTACTTTTTTAAGTCGTATTTTTTTATTCGTTTAATAAACCCTTCTCCAATATCCTTAATAAGAACTACATCAAAAAATTCACCGACAGCCTTCTTGTCAACTTTTGCAACCGCCACTAAGGCATCCATGTCGCAATGAAGTTTATACGGTAGGTTATATTTTTCTAAAACAGAAATTAACTCCTTGTATGTGCCGGCCTTGGTGACAGATATTTTTTCACTCGAAAGAACCGTGTACGCCATTCCGAGTGCAACTGCTTGTCCGTGAGTGTAGCCAGTAAAATTATAAAATTTCTCTATTGCGTGGCCCAAAGTATGTCCAAAATTTAAAAGTTTTCGCTCGTTTTGTTCTAATTCATCTTGTTCAACAATATCTTTTTTTATATTGATACATTCAAAAATCAAGTCTTTACGAATGTCTTCAAATTTGTTATTTTTTATCATGTTAAATAGTGAAGAACTTTTTATTAATCCATATTTTATTGCTTCTGCCATACCATCAGAAATCAATTTTTCTGGCAAAGTAGATAGTGTATCTACGTCTATAAGAACCAGTTTAGGTTGATAAAATGTTCCTATCAGATTTTTACCATGCGATAGGTTAATACCGTTTTTCCCGCCAATGGATGAATCAATTTGAGCCAAAAGTGTTGTGGGAATTTGGATAAAGCCCATTCCTCTCATATAAGTTGCAGCTACAAAGCCAGCAATGTCCCCAATGACACCACCACCTAACGCTATTATTAAATCCGACCGCGTAAACTTATTTTTTATTAAAAAAGAATATATTCTCTCTACTGTATGGAAATTTTTTGAAGGTTCTCCGCGTGTAAGTACGAATAAAAACACTTCAAATCCGTTGCCGATTAGCGATTCTGTGAGCTTATTTGAATACAACTCATTTACTAAATCATCTGTTATTATTAAAACTTGCCCTGTCGATGAAAGATTCTTTATGTAGTTGCCGGAGTTCTGTATCAAATTTTTGTCTATTACTATTTTGCATGGAGAATTTGTTTTTAAATCAATTTTTCTCATAAACTTCACCCATATTTTTAATTTTATAAGTTACTGTTTTGCCATGAGCGCCAAATTTCAACAAAATCGTTCAAATATCCAATTGATTTTCATTATATCACTATGATATAATAAAAACAAGTTTTTGTGATTTATTACGTCACTTAATGATAGAAATTTTTGCTCTTTTTGAGTTTTTTTGATATATACCAATTTTTCGGAGGGATTTCTTTTGAAAATAGGTCTTGACATCGGGTCAACTACAATTAAATGCGTGGCTATTGATGAAAATAATAACATTATTTACAAGAATTATGAGAGACATTATTCTAAAATAAAACAAAAAATTGAGGAAATTCTCACGTTAGTTAATGACAAATTCATTGGGAATAAATTGGCTAAAATCGCAATGTCTGGTTCTGCCGGCATGGGTCAAGCAGAGGCTTGCAAAATTCCGTTTGTTCAAGAAGTTTACGCTACAAGAGTCGCAGCAAATACGTTTTCTCCTGGCACAGACGTCATAATCGAACTAGGTGGCGAAGATGCTAAAATATTATTTTTGTCCGGGCAATCTGAAGTGCGAATGAACGGCTCTTGTGCTGGTGGAACAGGGGCTTTTATTGACCAAATGGCGACTCTTTTGAATATTTCTATTGGAGAAATTAATGAGCTTGCAAGCAATTACGAAAAAATTTACACTATAGCGTCTAGATGCGGCGTTTTTGCTAAATCTGATATTCAGCCTTTGTTGAATCAGGGCGCAAAAAAAACAGACATCGCGGCAAGCATATTTTACGCTGTGGTAAATCAAACTATCGCTGGCTTGGCTCAAGGACGGGAAATTAACGGAAAAATTTTGTATTTGGGTGGTCCGCTTGCTTTCTTAAGCGAACTTCGCAAAAGTTTTGACAAAACTTTAAATACTATCGGAATCTGTCCTGAAAATTCTTTATACTACGTTGCTTTGGGTACGGCAATGTGCGCAGACAAGCTTTTGAATTTTAATGATCTCATTCAAAAAATAAAAAATTATAAAGCTTCAAATAATTTTGCACGTAATAAACCTCTTTTTGAAAGCAGCGCCGAGTATGAAAATTTTGTAAAAAGGCATAATGAAAACAGGTTGAGAACTGCTGATATTCACACTTACAGAGGAAAGGCCTATATTGGACTAGATGCCGGCTCAACAACCGTTAAAGCCGTTGTTATTGGAGAAAATTCCGAACTTTTACATACAATTTATCAGCCAAATAAAGGGAATCCCGTGGACATAATAAAAGAATTTTTGGAGAATTTATATCGAGATTTTCCCGATATTGAGGTGGCTTCGAGTGCGGTAACAGGTTACGGCGAGGAATTGATAAAAAGTGCTTTTAATATTGATTTTGGTATCGTTGAGACGGTTGCTCATCTTACTGCGGCGCAAAAATTTATGCCGGCTGTGGAATTTATCATCGACATTGGCGGGCAGGACATTAAATGTTTTAAAGTTCGAAATGGCATAATCGATAACATTTTCTTAAATGAAGCTTGCTCTTCGGGCTGTGGCTCGTTTTTGCAAACTTTTGCCAACGCTTTAGGCTATTCTATTGAGGACTTTTCTAAGCTTGGCCTTTTTGCCAAACAACCTGTCGATTTGGGTTCTAGATGTACTGTATTTATGAACTCTTCTGTTAAGCAGGCCCAAAAAGACGGTGCGACTATTGAGGATATTTCTGCGGGACTTTCCTTGAGTGTTGTGAAAAACGCTTTATACAAGGTGATTCGTGCTTCTAGTCCCAATGAGCTCGGCAAAAAAATCGTGGTTCAGGGCGGGACTTTCTTGAACGACGCTGTTTTGCGCGCTTTTGAGATGGAAATGGGCGTAAATGTTGTAAGGCCCAATGTTTCTGGGCTTATGGGAGCTTACGGTGCGGCTCTTTATGCCCAAAATAATGCGAGTGAAAAAAGTACGGTTGCATCTTTGCACGACTTACTAAATTTTCACCACGAGGTTAAGTCTACTGTGTGCAACGGCTGCAGCAATAATTGCCGGCTTACTGTAAATAATTTTTCAGCAGGCAGGCATTGTATAAGTGGCAACAAATGTGAACGTCCAAATTCTAACAAATCCGATGATAATCGACTTAATATGTACGCTTACAAACTGGAACTTTTAAAGTCATACAAAAGCGTATCTTCGAACAAACGAGAAACAATTGGTATTCCTTTTGGGCTTAATATGTATGAACTATTGCCGTTTTGGTATACTTTTTTTACTGAACTCGGCTTTGGTGTTAAAATTTCACCGATTTCTTCTAGAAATTTATATCTCAGCGGGCAACATACTATTCCGTCTGACACAGTTTGCTTTCCCGCTAAATTGATGCATGGACACATTGAATCACTCATAAATGCTGGTGTTAAGCATATTTTTTATCCATGTATGTCATATAATTTTGATGAAGGTCTTGGTGACAACAACTATAACTGCCCTGTTGTGGCTTATTATCCGGAAGTTATCGGCGCCAATGTAAAAAAAATTAATGACATAACTTTTATAAAAGACTATGTAGGAATTCATCGAAAAAAGGATTTTCCTAAAAAAATTTACGAAATTTTATGCCAATATTTTGATGATATTTCTTTTAAAGAAATAAAATTTGCTGCAGAAGAGGCGTATCGTGAATATTATTCACATATTAACAAGATTAAATCCAAGGGCGAGGAAATAATAAAAGTTGCTCAAGATGAAAATCGTCAAATAATCATTTTGGCAGGCCGGCCTTATCATATTGACCCGGAAATTAATCATTCTATAGACAAAATAATTTCAAGTTTTGGAGCGGCGGTTATTTCTGAAGATGCTATTAGTGGAAAAGTTAGCAAATTTTCAACCAGTGTACTCAATCAATGGACTTATCACTCGCGGCTCTACAGTGCGGCAAAATATATTTCTGATAAAAAAAATATGAATTTAGTGCAGCTTGTTTCATTCGGTTGCGGTGTGGATGCTATTACGACCGACGAAGTGCGTGAAATTCTTGAAAAGGCTGGCAAAATTTATACTCAGATAAAAATTGATGAGATTTCAAATCAAGGAGCAGTTAAAATTCGGCTAAGAAGTTTATTTGCTGCCATTCATCGTTAAGGAGGAATTATGGCTGAACTTAAATACTCAAATGACGGTCGGCTCTTATTTACGCGCGAGATGAAAAAAGAATATACCATTTTGTTGCCAATGATGTTACCTATTCACTTTAAGTTGCTTCAAAATACTCTGGAGTGTTATGGATATAAAACCGTCCTTTTGGAATCTTGTGAACCGGAAATCATTCAGGAAAGCCTTCGTTACGTGCATAATGACACTTGTTACCCTGCGATTTTGGTTATTGGACAGTTTATTCATGCGCTAAAAAGTGGCAAATACGATGTAAACAAAACAGCTCTTATGATTACTCAGACTGGTGGAGGATGTCGTGCTTCAAATTATATCCATCTTTTGCGAAAAGCCTTAAAAAAAGCTGGTTTTGAGAATGTTCCGGTAATTTCTTTGAACTTGTCCGGACTTGAAAAAAATAGTGGTTTTAAACTGAGTTTTGCTCTTTTACGGCGCATGATTGGCGCATTGGTTTACGGTGACTTATTGATGAACCTTAACAATCAAGTTATGCCTTATGAAATTTGCCATGGAGACAGTGCTTCGACGGTTGAAAAGTGGATAAAGATTTTAACTAAACAATTAAATTGTGGAAGAGGAATTAATTTTAGGCAGTTTGCGTATAACATGAACACGATTTCTGACGACTTTGCTAAAATAAAAACAAGACATATTCCTAAAGTCAGAGTTGGCGTTGTGGGGGAAATTTATGTTAAATATTCTAGTCTTGGCAATAATCAGCTTGAAGATTTTTTAGCATCGCAAAATTGTGAAGTCTGTGTGCCTGGAATTTTAGGTTTTTTGCTGTTTAAAATTGATAACCGCATTGAAGATGTAAAGCTTTACGGTGGAAGTCATACAAAATCGGCTGTGGCCAAGACTTTAATGGCCTATATTGAAAAAATTGAAAGCATATTGATATCTGCTATAAAAAGAAATTCTTGCTTTGAAGCCCCTGCTACATATGAACATACAAAGGCCTTAGCGCATGGAATAATAGGCTACGGCAACAAAATGGGTGAAGGTTGGTTTTTAACGGCAGAAATGTTGAAATTAGTTGAAGCTGGATATGAAAATATCGTCTGTGCACAGCCATTTGGATGTTTGCCAAATCATATTTGCGGAAAAGGCATGATTAGGAAAATACAAGAGGTAAATCCACGCGCAAACATCGTTGCAATAGATTATGACCCTGGTTCTCCTAAGGTTAATCAGGAAAATAGGATAAAATTGATGCTTTCTATAGCCAAAGAAAAACTTTGTGAAAATGGTAAACGGACCTCTTCAAATGCCAAAGACAACGCTGAAGTTTATGTACATAATTGCGGTGCTGGCCAAAAAAGTTTCGATAATTTGCAAGACGATGCTGTTGTGATAAACATATAGAATGTGACAATTTTTTATGTTTGATCATTTTTATTTCAATTTTGACAAATATCTTTTACAACCTCGCTCGCTATTATGAAACCGGCAACTGCTGGGACAAATGGCATACTTCCTGGTGTTTGACGTTTGTTGGAAGTGGTTTCAGTACAAAAGTCGTTATTTTTAGGCTTAAGTGGTTCTTCTTTTGAATAAACTACTTTTAATGACTTTATATTGCATTTTTTCAGCTCTTGACGCATAACTCTGCATATTGGACAAACACTCGTTTTAAAAATATCGGTAATTTCAAATAAATTCGGATTTAATTTGTTACCGGTACCCATACAGCTTATAATAGGAATGTTTTTTTTGTTGCATTCGTCTGCAAGCGCCAATTTTGACGAGATAGAGTCAATTGCGTCAACAACATAATCACACGAATCAATTATGCCTTGGCCACTGTTTTTTGAGTAAAAAATCTTATGTATTACAACTTCTGCAGTTGGATTAATATCTAAAATGCGATTTTTCATCACTGCTACTTTATCTTGACCAACAGTACTGTGCAACGCTATAATTTGACGGTTTATGTTTGTTATGTCAACAGTGTCATTGTCTATTAATATTAACGTTCCAATGCCAACACGTGCTAAACTTTCGGCGACGTGCGAGCCAACTCCTCCCATACCGAAGATTGCTACTTTTGAGTTATGAATTTTTTTTAGTGCAGTTTCTCCCAGTAGCATGCAAGTTCTTGTAAATTGATTCATTATGATATTTTCCTTTCACGTTTGTTATTTTTTATTTTAACACATTACAATTTTATTTAAAAATAGTTCTTGGAGATTTTTTATGTATTATTTTGGAATAGATTTGGGCGGCACAAATATTTCTGCCGGACTCGTTGATGAAAATTATAAAATTATATTAAAAAAAAGCTGTAAAACAAATGTCCCGCGTTCCGAAGCAGAAGTTTGTGATGATATGGCTGGCTTATTTTTTGAAGTAATATCTGAAGCTGGTGTTAATTCGAATGAAATTCCTTTTGTTGGGATAGGCAGTCCTGGCGCTGTTAACAAAAAATCAGGAGTTGTTGAATTTGCAAATAATCTGTTTTTTCACAACTGGGACTTGCAAAAAATGATGGAAAATAGATTAAACAAGAAAGTTTTTATAGAAAATGATGCTAATGTAGCGGCTTTTGGCGAGTTTATTGCCGGCGCAGCAAAAAATACGAAATCATCAATAACAATTACAATAGGAACTGGCATAGGGAGTGGAATAATTCTAGATGGGGAAATTTACAGTGGGATAAATTACAGTGCGGCTGAACTCGGACATATGGTGATAGTTCCAAATGGAAGGCCCTGCAATTGTGGAAGACGCGGTTGTTTTGAGCAATATGCATCAGCAAATGGGCTTATTTTGACAACTAAAAAATACTTAGAAAACATTTCTAAAAATGACTCTATAATTTGGGCGTTGATTGAAAATAATATAAACAACATAAATGCCAAGAGTGCCTTTACTGCAATGGAATTAGGCGATGTCCTTGGGCAAAAAATTGTGGAAGAATATTGTGAATACTTGTCATTGGGGATTGTTAATATTGTTAATATATTTCAGCCGGAAATTATCTGTATTGGTGGTGGGGTTTGCAATGAAGGCGATTTACTCCTTGCGCCTATTCGAAAAGCTATCAAGAATGAACGGTATAGCAAGTACGCAAAGATACAAACAAAACTTTGTTCAGCCTTGTTAGGCAATGAAGCAGGAATTATTGGTGCAGCTTTTTTGGCTGCCAGCACTTATAAAAGTTAAAAATTTTTTATATTTTGCTATTGATTTTGTATTTTTCCTATGATATAATTGATTTATTAATTATATGTGCTGGTGTGGTGGAATAGGCAGACACAAGGGACTTAAAATCCCTCGGTAGCGATACCGTGCCGGTTCAAGTCCGGCCACCAGCACCAGTGCGGAGTACCATAAGGGGCATGGAATCTTTTTATGGTTCTTCTTTTTAATAGTAGATTGGTTAACAGGCCATCTGCTCTTTTTTTGTGCGTCCAAAAGATTTTTTGTAACTGTCTTTTTCTGGACGGCTGAA
>OKXB01000055.1_pt1 | contig 138828 bp, 103 predicted proteins | sample 1601731 | NCBI WGS metagenome assembly OKXB01 (sample SAMN04414077, study PRJEB24778) | human gut metagenome | material: faecal | host: Homo sapiens
ATTATGAATTTGACAGGCAGCTTGAGCTTGAAAGAGCTGATGCTATCGAGGAAGGCTTAGAACAAGGAATAAAGCAAGGCTTAGAACAGGGCTTAGAACAGGGCTTAGAACAAGGCTTAGCACAAGGAATAGAATTGATTAACCAGCTAAATCAGATTTTATTGTCCGAGGGCAAATATGATGAATTGCAGAAAGCTTCAAAGGATAAGGAGTATCAAAAAAAGCTTCTTGCAGAGTATGGACTTCTCAATGAGAAGCAAGGTGAATAAATGAGACAAAAAGAACTCGAAAAATGGTTAAAGATAGTAATAATAGCGGTAGCACTTTGCGGATTAGTGGTCTGTGCGGTTGCCATACCATGGATAGGGCATGTGCTTATTGCGCCTAATCCGCAGATTTCTGATATGTATATACCATGGCTTGTTCTGTTTATCATCAGTGCAATTCCGTGCTATGTTATATTGTATCTGGGCTGGAGAGTAGCTGTAAATATCGGAAAAGACAGGTCGTTTTCATTAGAGAATGCAAGACATATAAAGCTGGCATCGAAAATAATTCTGTTTGATGCATTGTATTTTTTTGTTGTGAATGTCTGCATGTGGAGGATATATGTGAATCATCCGGGGGTGATACTGGCACTTGTGTTCATAGTGTTTGCCTGTGTTGTGGCATCGGTCGTGGCGGCGGTTTTGTCACATCTTGTGGTAAAGGCCGCAGATCTGCAGGAGCAGAGTGATTTGACAATATAGCGTGTGCGCTACAGTTTTATTTGAGCGGGAGAGATACATGGAAGGCGAGATTATTTTTAACATAGACGTAATGCTTGCAAAGAGAAAGATGAGTGTTACGGAGCTGTCGCAGCGTGTGGGAATCACCATGGCAAATATATCAATTTTAAAAAACGGAAAGGCAAAGGCAATCAAGGTATCCACGCTTGCAAAGCTATGTGAAGCACTTGACTGTCAGCCGGGAGATTTGCTGGAATATAGAGATTGCTCTTGCGATAATGGAGAAAATATAGTATCATAAGTGATTGGCGTGCGCCACCTTGGGCGTACAAACAGCAACGTATTATGGGAGGCAATTGACAGATGAATAATTATGATGTGATAATCATTGGAGCAGGACCTGGAGGTATCTTCGGAGCATATGAGCTTATCGAGAAGAATCCTGACTGTAAAATAGCGGTTTTTGAGGCAGGACATGAGCTTGCTAAGAGAAAATGTCCTATCGACGGAAAGAAAATAAAGAGCTGTATTTCCTGCAAGAGCTGTTCTATTATGAGCGGTTTTGGCGGAGCAGGTGCTTTTTCAGACGGAAAATATAATATTACAAATGATTTTGGCGGTACCTTGTACGAGCATATCGGCAAGCAGCCGGCCATTGATCTGATGGAATATGTTGACGAGATTAATATGAAGTACGGCGGTGAGGGAACAAAGCTTTATTCTACAGCCGGCACAAAGCTCAAAAAGGTCTGCATGCAGAACAAGCTCAAGCTTTTGGATGCATCGGTCAGACATCTCGGAACTGACATAAACTATGTTGTTCTGGAAAATATGTATGCACATCTGAAGGATAAGGTGGATTTTTATTTCGATACACCTGTTGAGTCGGTAGAGGTACTGTATGATGAGAATACAGCAGGGGCTGATGCTTGCAGTTTACAAGAGGCTCACACAGACAATGTATCCGGATATGCAGTAAAAACAGCGGATAGCACATATGAGAGCAGATACTGTATCATCTCAGTTGGAAGAAGCGGAAGCAAGTGGATGGAGAAGGTCTGCAATGACCTTGATATCCCAACCAAGTCAAACCGTGTGGATATCGGTGTGCGTGTTGAGCTTCCGGCCCTGATTTTCTCACATCTGACAGATGAGCTGTATGAGAGCAAGATTGTATACAGAACACAGCTTTTTGAGGATAATGTGCGTACCTTCTGCATGAATCCGCATGGCATCGTGGTAAATGAAAATACAAACGGTATCGTAACAGTAAACGGACACAGCTACGAGGGAGCAGACAAGCAGACTGAAAACACGAACTTTGCTCTTCTTGTTGCGAAGCATTTTTCAGAGCCATTCAAGGATAGCAACGGATATGGTGAGAGCATCGCGCGCCTTTCAAATATGCTTGGTGGCGGTGTAATTGTACAGCGCTTTGGTGATCTTGTGAGAGGGCGTCGAAGCAATGAGAAGCGTATTGAGGAAGGACTCGTTACCCCTACACTTTCAGCTACACCGGGAGACTTAAGCCTTGTGCTTCCAAAGAGAATCCTGGACGGAATCATTGAGATGATTTACGCGCTTGACAAGATAGCACCGGGAACTGCAAATGACGATACCTTGCTTTACGGCGTAGAGGTCAAGTTCTACAACATGGAGGTAGAGCTTAACGATAAGCTTGAGAGCAAATATAAGGGACTTTACATCATCGGAGACGGAAGCGGTGTGACACATTCACTTTCACATGCGTCGGCAAGCGGCGTGTATGTTGCGCGTGAGATTGAGGCAGAGAGATAGTTGCTGTTAAAGATGGTTACTGTTCACACCTAACAGTGTGACCAGCAACGATTACAGCCCATTTAAAATGATATGTTAGAACATAATATTTCTATAATTGGGAAATATTATCATTATGAACTATTGAAATGCTACATTAGTTAGATTAAACTAACTGTGTAGCATTTTTCTTTATTTATAAATATATGCATATGCGGCAGGCTTTCACATATGTATTTTTATGATTAAAGGGTCAAAAGGTATCATCGATGCATGTTTGCATTCAATTCTACAATCATGACATAGAGAAACTGTATTGTAGGATAAAATTGAATCAGAAAAAACATAAGGAGGTTCATAATGAATTATTTAGAAATCGAAAAGGTAGTGGGCAGAGAAATACTTGATTCCAGAGGAAATCCTACAGTTGAGGCAGAGATTTATCTGGTTGACGGAACTGTTGCAAGAGGCACAGCACCATCAGGAGCTTCAACAGGAGAGTTCGAGGCACTTGAGCTTCGTGACGGAGACAAGAGCAGATATCTGGGCAAGGGTGTTACCGGGGCAGTAGAAAATATAAATACTGTAATCAACGACATATTGACAGGTATGGACGCAAGTGATATCTATGCAATAGATGCGGCTATGATAGAGGCAGATGGCACAAAGGACAAGTCTAAGCTTGGAGCTAATGCCATTCTTGCTGTATCAATTGCGTGTGCGAGGGCGGCAGCTGTATCACTTGATATTCCTCTCTATAGATTTTTAGGTGGTATCTCGGGAAACAGACTTCCTGTACCTATGATGAACATTGTAAACGGTGGATGTCATGCACTCTCATCAGGACTTGACGTGCAGGAGTTTATGATTATGCCGGTAGGTGCGCCTTCCTTCAAGGAGTGTCTCAGATGGTGTGCGGAGGTATTTCATGCACTTGCAGCCATATTAAAGGAGCGCGGTCTTGCCACGTCAGTAGGTGACGAGGGTGGATTTGCACCGGCACTCAAATCTGACGAGGAGGCTATCGAGACAATTCTTGAAGCTGTAAAGAAGGCAGGCTATGAGCCGGGCAAGGATTTCAAGATTGCCATGGATGCCGCATCATCTGAGTGGAAGAGTGAAAAGGGCAAGGGCTTTTACAAGCTGCCAAAGGCCGGCACAGAGTACACCTCAGAGGAGCTTATAGAGCACTGGGCAAAGCTCTGTGACAAATATCCTATTATATCAATCGAGGATGGTCTTGATGAGGAGGACTGGGAAGGCTGGCAGAAGCTTACTGCGCGTCTGGGCGATAGGGTACAGCTTGTGGGAGATGACCTGTTCGTAACAAACACTGAGAGACTTGCAAAGGGAATAAGCCTTGGAGCAGGAAATGCAATCCTGATTAAATTAAACCAGATCGGTTCAGTATCAGAGACTCTTGAGGCTATCAAGATGGCACACAAGGCAGGCTATACAGCAATCAGCTCACACCGCTCAGGTGAGACGGCTGACACAACAATTGCAGACCTTGCGGTGGCACTCAACACATGCCAGATAAAGACAGGTGCACCTTCGCGTTCAGAGCGTGTTGCAAAGTATAATCAGCTTTTAAGAATTGAAGAGAAACTGGGAAAGAGCGCAGTTTATCCGGGAATTAAAGCGTTTAATGTGCAGCAGTAGTTTAAAATAAAACTCTATGACTGCATTAAGTCAATATCCATTGGAGTGTCTTTAGGAGAAAATGAGATAAATATAGTCGCAGATATCATAATATGGTATCTGCGATTTTTTGTTTTATCAGTAATCCTTAACATTTTCAAACAACTTTTTTTACGCGTCTCAGGTTACTATTTCCTCATTTTTAATGTGACATTTACCTGACATTTATAATGATTACAACCAATTTATCGAGATACGATAAAAAAATATTGAAAAACTGAAAACTGTGTAGTACAATTAGCTTGCCGGTAAATAAAAAATATGAGAAAATAACTACATAGAGAGTAAGGAGGTAGCTATGGACAATAATAATATCGGGGGCATGAATCCCCAACAGTTTTCACAGAACACGCCACAGACTTCACAGCCACATATGGGGGTGTCGGGTATTGAACTGCAGAAGATGCAGCAGGAGGCGGAGCAAAGACGGCGTGAACAAAGCAGGAGAAACGCGGATTTTTTTGGCAGGCTATGTATACCTACGATAATATATGCGCTGCTGTACACCATTTTCCTGTATGAGAATACAGGTGGAATACTTGTTACGTTGTTTGCAATCGTCACAGGAGTATACAGCCTGTATTGTATGAAGATACTTCATATAGAGGCAAAGCCACTCACCATATGGTACAGTGTGATGATGATACTCACAGGCCTTTCGTCAGGCTTGACCGGTAATAAAATTATACAAGGATTTAATTTTTGCTGGATACTTGTGTTTCTTGTTTTTATGCTGCTTCACAATTTCTGCAATGACAGACAGTGGGGGCTCATAAAGTATATCGCTGCGGCATTTCAGGCAGTGTTTGGAGCGATTGGATGTATAGCTGAGCCGTTTATGGATATTGCCGACTATATGAGAAATGAGCGCATGGATAGTGACCATATGGGCAGTGACAGTATGGTCGGTGACAGTGCAAATGCAACTGCAGGAGAGCGGCATGTGAAAAAACACAGAATGCTTTATGTGTTTATCGGAATAGCAATTGCCTTTCCTCTGGTTGTGCTGATAGTGGTGTTGCTGTGCTCTGCGGATGCGGTTTTTGCCTCAGTAATAAAGAAAATATTTGCTGATATCAATTTCTTTACAGTGAGCAAGGTTGTATTTCTTTTTGTATTTGCGCTTTTCTCATCGTACTGTGGTATAAAGTATCTGAGCAAGAAGCGTATATCGGATGCACCGGTTGAGACTCCGGCATTTCCGGCTGCAATCGGTATCACTGTAGCTGCAACTATATCAGTGGTATATGTATTTTTCTGTTTTATACAGATTGTGTATCTGTTCGGGGGACTTATGCAGCTTCCAAGCGGCTATACCTACGCCAGGTACGCGAGAGAAGGCTTTTTCCAGCTGCTTTTCGTGTGTATACTTAATGTGATTATCGTATTGCTCGGAAGTGGATTGTTCAGAAGGAATAAAATATTAAATGCATTTTTAATTTTAATAACTTTATGCACATATATCATGATTGCATCAAGTGCATACCGTATGGGACTGTATGTGTCAGAGTACGGGCTGACAGCCACCAGGCTTTGTGTGTTCTGGGCACTTGGAGTGATAGCGCTGTTTATGCTCGGAGTGATTTTATCTATATGTAAGCCTGCTTTTTCGCTATTTCGGTACGGAATAATAGTAATCGGGGTATGTTATCTTGTGCTTGCATTTGCAAGGCCTGATTATCTGGTTGCAAGGTACAATACAGTATGTATGGAGGATACAGACTACAAATATCTGATGTCACTTTCCACGGATGCATCTCCGGCGCTTGCAGCAGATGCAGACTTTATGGAAAATAAGGGTATGGTCACCATGTATGCAAGACAGCTGGCAGGTGAGACAAATGACAGCTTAAGACAGCTCAATGTATCTCATATAAAGGCTGCACATTTATTCAGGGATAGCATAGATGAGGTAAAGAGCTCACAGCTTATCCTTTTATATGTATATTCGCCTTACGATTCGGGCAGCTATAACAACAATGATACCGGTCTTGGTGGCGTGGACAGCATACAGATGGGCTATCATGTGTTAAAGGATACAGAAGATGATGACACAGCCAACTATGATTACGACAGTTATAGCATGGATGATACAAGAGTGGCTGCACCAGTATTTTTCAAATGGGTGGATGCAGTCGAGGTGAAGAAGATTTCCGACAGTGAGCGTATCTTCCTTGCAAAGATTCCGAGAAAGGCATTAAAAGGCAAAGATGGAGTGAATATTGAATACAGATTTAATAAAAATGGAGATGTTATATATTCATCCCAGTACAATGTGATCCTTGACAAGAAAAAAGGACTCAACGAGGTGGAGCTGTCATACTATGCCGGAACAGATGGCGTGGATGAGCCTGAGTACAATATTTATGGAAAGTAATAGTTTAAATTGTATATAATTCAAAGTTGATATGGTGAAGTTGATTAAAAACTGCTATACTTAACATGTAGTATAGGTTGTTAAATTATTTCATTAAGGTAGGAAAATTCATGGGAAGATTTTTAAATCCGGGAAATAAAGCTTTTCAAAAGACATTGAAATCGGAAATATATGTGGATAAAACTATGCTTTTGGCATACACCAATAAGGTTATAGGCTCTGATATGGCATGCATATGCAATAGCAGACCAAGGCGCTTTGGAAAGTCCATCACGGCGAATATGCTTGCTGCTTATTATAGCAGAGGATGTGATTCCTTTGATATGTTTTCCACTCTAAAGGTAGGCAGGCTTGATTCCTTTGAGACAAACCTTAATAAATATGATGTTATTCATATTGATGTCCAGTGGTGCATGATGGATGCGGGCGAAGTGCAAAACACCGTGAAATACATCAATAACGGTATTCTTGATGAGCTTATAATAGCATATGGTGATGTGATACCGGACACTGTTAAAACAGCCTATGGAGCCATGTCTTATATAAACGCAGCCACAGGAAATACCTTTGTTATCATAATAGATGAGTGGGATGTGTTGATAAGAGATGAGGCTAATAATAAGGAACTGCAGGAGGAATATATTAATTTCCTCAGAGGAATGTTTAAAGGGACAGAGCCGACAAAGTATATTGCGTTAGCTTATCTTACCGGCATACTTCCTATTAAAAAGCTAAAAACTCAGTCAGCACTTAACAATTTTGAAGAGTTCACAATGCTTGATGCAGGAGCGCTTGCATCATATATTGGCTTTACAGATGATGAGGTTAAGCAGTTATGCAAAAAGTATGACAGGGATTATGAAGCAGTAAAAAACTGGTATGATGGCTATATGCTTTCGGGTAAACATGTGTATAATCCAAAAGCGGTAGTGAGCGTGATGATGAGAGGCAGCTTCCAAAGCTATTGGTCACAGACCGGCACATATGAATCTCTGATTCCGCTTATTGACATGGATTTTGATGGATTAAGAGCCGCTATTATTTCAATGATTTCAGGAAATGAGATAAAAGTTAGAACAACCACGTTTCAGAATGATATGGTATCATTTAAAAACAAAGATGATGTGCTGACATTGCTTATACATCTTGGATATCTGGCTTTTAATCAGAAAAATCAGATGGCATATATTCCGAATGAAGAGCTTCGCAATGAGCTTATGGATGCAGTTGAGGAAAACAAATGGGATGAAATCATACAGTTTGAGAGACAGTCAATAGATTTGTTTAATGCAACAATAAACAAAGATGTAAATACTGTGGCAGCAAAAATTGAGCAGATTCATATGGAGTATACCTCGGTGATTCAATATAATGACGAGAACTCCCTTAGCAGTGTGTTGGCCATTGCTTACCTTGGAACAATGAACTATTATTTTAAGCCGGTCAGGGAGTTACCGACAGGGCGTGGCTTTGCTGATTTTGTTTATATTCCGAAGCCTGAGTATATAAATGATTATCCGGCGCTTGTTGTGGAGCTGAAATGGAATAAGAATGCGGATACAGCCATGCAGCAGATTCGTGAGAGACAGTATCCGAATTCATTATTGCAATATACGGGAAACGTCCTGCTTGTGGCAATTAACTATGATGAAAAAACAAAAGAGCATGTATGCAAAATTGAGGAATATGCTAAAATACAGAATTAATGATTGAAGATATACAAATACAAATACAAATACAAAAACGGACATGCAGTTTTGCATGTCCGTTTTTGTTTTTGTATAATAAGTATCGGGTATTATGAACCGGGTAGGTTTACAAAAAGCAGAGTAAAATTTAATCAAGCTTTAATATTAATCCTAATATACGCTTTACAGAGGTCTCCATCTTACTACGAGAGATGGCACCCTTATCATAAGCCTTCTTCACACGATCAGGATATCCATTTCCCATCTTAAGATCATTTCCGGCTTTTGTCTCTTTGTAATGCTCGCCACAGGTCCACCAGTCGGTTGTGACCATTCCTTCATAGCCCCATTCATCACGCAGTATTCCTGTTAAAAGATCCTCGCTTTCAGAGGCTCTGTAGCCGTTTATCATATTGTAAGAGGACATAATAGCCCATGGATTTTCATCCTTTACAATCATCTCAAATGCCTTCAGATAGATTTCTCTGGCAGCTCTTTCTGAAACGCGTGAATCGCTGTTTTTGCGGTTGGTTTCCTTGTTGTTCAAGGCAAAGTGCTTGAGTGTGGCACCGACATTGTTGGACTGAATTCCGCGTACCATGGCACCTGCGAGCTTTCCTGTGACGAATGGATCCTCTGAGTAGTACTCGAAGTTACGTCCGCAGAGAGGACTTCTGTGAATACAGATGGCAGGGGTGAGCCATAGTGCAAGGTTGTTTTCCTTTAATTCTTCACCGCCGGCGCGTCCTACAGCCTCTAAAACATCTGGGTTCCATGTGCATGCAAGCAGTGTGGAGCATGGAAACGCAGTGGTGCATATACCGACCTCAGGTGCTATGCGCACTCCTGCAGGACCATCTGCTGTCATGACAGAAGGAATACCGTATTCAGGCATATTTCCGATACCGAAGGTATTTGCAACACCTGTATTTGGCTGTCCGCCGAGCAGATGAATGAGTTCATCGATGGAAAGCTCTGATACAAATTCATCAAGCGTGATACGTCCTTCCACAATATCCATGATGTCGTGACTGCCGTTTTTAGCCATGCCATCGGCAAAGCGGAAGTATGGGATGGCTCTCTGACATGGAGCAACAGCCTCTGTCAGGGAAGGGTCAATGTTGCCAATAGCTGAGTAGTCGGTGTCCACAGGCTCACTTTGAGGCAGAGCTTCATAGCTTCCGTCAGCGAGCATTCTCTTTGGCAGACTTGTAGGAACCAGCTTTGTTGAAAGCTGCTCGGTAATTACATCTTGATTTAATATATATGAGTAATCTGCTTTGGTTACGTCACGGACGCTCGTTCCAACGTATATATCATATGAACCGGCTTCAAGTACATATGCAGATTTTTTAACCTTTCCAAGGTCATCATATGATGCCATATCGTTTATTTCCCATGTGAGGATCATAAGCTGTGATTCACCCGGCTGCAGTTCTCTTGTCTTTTCAAAGGCTGCGAGCTCCTTTGCAGGCTTGCCAAGCTTTCCTTGTGGTTTAGCGATGTATACCTGAACAACCTCTTTTCCGGAGAATTTACCTGTATTTGTCACACGGACTTTTGCATAAAGCTTATTGGCCTCAGACGTACAGTTGGAATTCACAACGCCGGCAGAAACAGTCTCCACATCAAATGTGGTGTATGAGAGTCCATAGCCAAATGGGTATACAACCTTCTCGGCAGCTCCCGGAATTGTCTCGAAATAGCGGTATCCGACATATATATCATCGGTATAGTCCACATAGTCTCTTGACTCGTGGAAATTGTAAGTAGACGGATAGTCGTCGAGTGATTTGGCAAATGTATCGACAGTTTTTCCGGAAGGATTGCCATCTCCTACGAGAAGCTCAGCGGCAGCGAGCCCGCCTTCCATGCCGCCCTGTAAGGCAAGCAGTGCTGATTGAATCTGATTATCATAAGCAAACCAAGATGTATCAACCATTCCACCGACATTTAAAATCACGATTACATTTTTGAAACTGGCTTTTACAGTGTCAATCATCTCCTTTTCTTTTACGGAGAGACAGAAATCACCATCCTTAAAAAGCTCTGCCGACTTCTCGGTCATCTCACGTTCGTAGTCCCAGAGAGCCTTGTTGTTTGGGTCAATAACACTCTTTCTGTCCCAGCCTTCTCCGGAGTAGCGGCAGATTGAGATGATAGCAGTGTCGGTATATGCCTGTGCCTTGTTTAAAAGCTCAGCCGGTACATCCGGCTCTATAGTCATGCCGGGTACAGCACCGGCTGCATACTGCTTTTTAATGTCGTTGCGGTAGTAATCGCACAGCTCCTCAAATATGCTTATTTTCTCTTTTTGAAGCTTAAGTCCTTCGTAGAGATTGCGGATATATGCAACGGTTACATCACCGCTTCCTCCACCGCCCTTTACATAGTCGAAAGTACCCTTTCCAAACAGGGCTACCTTAGAACCCGCTGCAAGAGGGAGTACGTTGTTTTCATTTTTGAGAAGTACCATGCCTTCCTTGGCAGCTTCCTTTGAAAGTTCTATGTGAGCCTTGCTTCCTGTAACTCTTTCACCATTTGCCCCAAGTGGAAGATTAGGAGTGAATTTGAATCGTGACCATTTGTTCATAGCAGATTACCTTTCTTATATTTTTATTATTTAAAGAGCTTCCCATACATTAATATGTCGGGAGCTTGTTCTTTTCGTATAAGATGATTGTAAATTATAAAAGCGATATATACAATTGTGATACTGACATTATTTTAGGTCGATATTGACTTTTTGCGCGAGAGGAGTATATTTTGAAGGTAGAATTTCAAACTATGAATATTGTTTTCTTTGGAATAATTGGATAGGCTCAGGCTAATATAGCATTAAATACGAAGTTTGATTTAGTAAGTCAGGGAGAAAATTATGCAGCAATACACACACGAAAACGTCAGATCAATACCACATCTTCCAATCTACTGCGACAGATACGAGGATTACAGGCAGTTTTCACCGAGGCACTGGCATGACCATATAGAGATAATCTATGTAGTTTCCGGCTCACTGCAGGTTGACTGCGGTGAAAATGAATATACATTGCAAGAAAATGAATTTTTTGTCATAAACTCAAATAAGATACATGGCACGCAAAGCTATGAAAGAGTCAAGGTGCTTCTGGTGCAGATACCGTATGTATATCTGGACAGCTACATAGACGATTACGGACATATAAGGTTCCGGGAGTGCTATGAGACCGAGCATGGCAGCAGAAAATATGAGCAGATGAAGTCTCTTCTTAAGTCGATAGCGCATATATACCGGAAAAAGGGCAAGGGCTATGAGCTTCGACTTATGGCAAAAGTGAACGAATTCTTATATATTTTGTTTACAAATTATTCGTACAAAGAGATGAATGCGGGAAAAGAATCCAGGCAGATAGCGCGCCTTAAGGATGTCCTTAGATATGTGGCGAAAAACTATCAGGAGCCAATAGCATTAAAGGAGGCGGCAGACATAGCCTCACTCAATCAGGATTATTTCTGTCGTATGTTCAAAAAATGCATGGGAGTTACGTTTCTCGAGTATGTCAATCAGGTAAGAATCAATCACATACATGAGGAGCTTCTGGCAACTGAGGATTCTATCACGGACATATTGGAGCACAATGGATTTACGAATTATAAGGTGTTCAGCCGGATGTTTAAGGCGCAGTTTGGCATGACACCGAGAGAATTGCGGAAATTACAGGAAAATTAAAATGTCATGAATTTGATGTTTTTGTGCTTTTTTTTGTATATTTAAGGGCGCTTAATCGTTATAGTAATGTTGTGGTTACGGGTTACACTGATAGGTGTAGACAGTAACATGATGCGAGATGTCAAATAACTATAAATGAAAGGGGTACTTTATGAAAAAAAGAGTATTATCAGCCATGCTTGTGGCTGCTATGGCAATGACAGCCTTGCCGTCACAGACGTTTGCAGAGGGATCGTTGGATGCGGCGCAGCAGACAGGAAAACTAAGCTATGATGGCTACAAAGAAGTGTGGAGCGATGAGTTTAATGGTGATTCATTAAACCGTGCAGACTGGAATGTGGAGACACATGAAAAAGGATGGGTAAATAATGAGCTGCAGGAGTATGTAGACTCGGATGAAAACATTCAGGTAAAAGATGGAAAATTAGTGATAAATCCGGTCAAAAAAGTTGCTGAAACAGAAAATAAGGATGCCGGAAATCTTTTGAAAAACTCAGATTTTTCGGAGGAAATGGAAGGCTGGACTCAGACAATAGCAAACTGGGGTGGAGCAGATGGATCAGCGGATGCTTCAGCAAAGACAGCTGATGGTTCGATCACCTATAGTATTAAAAACGCAGGAACACAGGACTGGAATGTCCAGTTAAAGCAGCAAAATATTTCACTGCAAAACGGACATAAATATAAAGTGAGTTTTAAGGCTAAGTCCACAGCAGCCCGTAAATTCAAAACAGGTGTGATGAGTGCTTCATATGAATGGTACGGAGGATGTGAACCGGAGCTTGAAGAGGATAAGGAGCAGGAAATCAGTTTTGAATTTACAATGACAAAGGACACACCTGCAGATTTCTATATTTCTCTAGGAAAATATAATGATACCGACACACCAGCATCAGACGTGACAATTTCTGCTATAAAATTTGTTGATATGAATGCGACTGATGGTGATACCAGCTCAACAAAAGAAGCAGCTTCCTATACATCAGGAAGAATTTCAACACAGAATAAGCAGACCTTCACCTACGGCCGATTTGAATGCCGTGCAAAGGTTCCAAAGGGACAGGGATACCTTCCTGCATTCTGGCTTATGGCAAATGATGAGAATGTATATGGTCAGTGGCCAAGATGTGGCGAGATTGACTGCATGGAAGTAATGGGACAGGAGACAAACAAGGCTTACGGAACCATCCATTACGGAAATCCTCATTCAGAGTCACAGGGTACATATACTATAACGGATGGAGCTGATTTCTCTGACGATTTCCACACATTTACCTGTGACTGGGAGCCGGGAAAAATCACATGGTATGTGGATGGAGTTAAATACCACGAGGAGAGCGACTGGCACTCAACAACAGTAGGACAGGGAACACTTACATATCCGGCACCATTTGACCAGCCATTTTACATTATCTTAAATCTTGCGGTTGGTGGAAGCTGGGTTGGAAATCCAAACGATAAGACAAGCTTTGAGAATAACCCATATGAGATCGATTATGTCCGTGTATACCAGAAGGACAGCTACAATGAAGATGTAAAACGTCCGGTAAAGGAAGTTACACTTCGCAATCCTGACGCAGACGGTAACTATATCAATAATGGAGATTTTTCTGCGAAAGAGGATCTTTCCGATGAAAAAAACTGGAAATTCATTACAGCGCTTGAAGGAGATGCAAAAGCTTCTATAGACAACAAAACTATGACTGTAAAGACTTCAAAGGCAGGTACGGAAGACTATAGTGTACAGCTTGTACAGGCAGATCTTCCGTTTGAGAAAGGTGCTACATATCAGGTACAGTTTGATGCATATGCATCTGCTGACAGAGAGATGGGAGTTGATGTAAAGGCACCGGATTATGGTTACAAGAGCTATATGCCACATCAGGATGTACAGCTTACAACCAAAAAGCAGACTTACACCTACACCTTCAAGATGGGTGATGCAAGTGATGCAAACGGACGCCTTGAGTACAATATGGGAGCAAAAGGCTCTACAGCAGATATCTATATTAGCAATGTATCAGTAAAGAAGATCAAGGAAGCAGATCCAAATGAGAAAGAGAAGAAAACTGTTCTGGCTAATGGAAACTATGTATACAATGGAAACTTCCAGGAGGGAGATAAACATTTAGGATACTGGAATATATCAAATGCTGAAAATGCAGATGTGACAGTTACTCCATTCTCTGATGGAAGAAGATTTAAGGTTACAATGAGCGGAAATGAGAAATCTGCTGTAGTTATGTCTCAGGAAGAACTGGCATTTGCGACAGGAACACCATACAAATTCAGCTTTACCGCTTCATCAGATGCTGATAATACTATTACGGCAAACATAGGAGGATATGTATACAAATTTGATATCAAAGCAGGCGAGACAAAAGATTTCGCGGTTGAACTTCCTTCGGATGCACAGTATGTAAACCATGACATTTCGATAACACTTGGAATGCAGAAAACAACCTGGCTTGACAATGTAAGCCTTGTCGAGAATGCACTCGTCAAAAACGGATCTTTTAATGATGGAACAACAGGCTATACAATATATGTAGATTCATCAGCAAAAGCATCATATGTAGTTGACAGCCTTAAGGATGACAATGCACTGGCTGTAACAATAAACGATACAGGCGATCAGGATTGGAAAGTACAGATTAAGCAGGAAAATATAAAACTTGAAAAGGGTAAGACCTACAAGCTTAAATTTAAAGCAAAATCAAGTCTTGACAGGAAGATCAGAGTTGTGATGCAGGGACAGGAAAACCGCGAATGGTCAGTGTATTCAAGTGACAATATAGTAGATCTCACAAATGATTACCAGACCTTTGAGGATACATTTACAATGAATGAGGATACAGACACAGCAGCCTTTTTCAGTGCATGCCTTGGTAAAATCGAGGATGACCAGATAACAACACAGCATGAGGTACGCATTGATGACATATCTCTTGAGGAAGTAAAGGATGATCCGAAAGATGACATCAAGGACAATCCAAAGGACGATCCGAAAGATGACATCAAGGACAATCCAAAGGACGATCCGAAAGAGGATATCAATACAGATATAAAAAATGAGCAGCCGAAGGTACCTGCGCCGGTAATTAAGACCTCTGATTCAGATAATGCTAAAACAACACAGGCAGTAAAGGAATCAAAAACTGCAAAAGCTGCAAAAGCAGCAAAAACAGGTGACAATTCACCGATTCTGGCTTATGTATTTGGTGCTATGGCTGGAGCACTTATTTTAGCGGTTTTATTCCTGAAAAAAAGAAAGAAAACTAATAACTAACCACGTACTTTAACTGCTCCGTATACCGTATCTCGGACAGTTTTAGTAAAATACATATTCCTTTCAAGGACCGGGCGCGTATGCGTCCGGTTTTTTATATATTGTGAGATAAGTTTAGTTATGTCATGAATCTGATATTTTAAGAAATAATTTTGTATAATACACTGCTGCAAAAATGTATATTATATTACGAAAATGGCTCACTGCCAAATATACGTTGGAGGCAGTTGTAACCGCAGATCATATAATTAAGTAGAGAATGGAGCAAGGAATATGAAATACGGATATTTTGATGAATCAAAAAAAGAATATGTTATTACAAGACCTGACACACCGGCGCCATGGGTAAACTATCTTGGATCACCGGAGTATGGAGCAATTGTTTCCAATAATGCAGGTGGATACAGCTTTGCAAAGTCAGGTGCAAACGGAAGGCTTTTGAGATATGTGTTTAATCAGTTCGATGAGCCCGGCAGATATATTTATATCAGAGACAACGGCAGCAAGGATTACTGGTCAGCTTCGTGGCAGCCTGTAGGAAAGGATTTGAATGAATACAAGAGTGAGTGTCATCATGGAACAGCATACACAAAGATGATGGCTGATTACAGCGGTATTCATTCAGAAGTAAGATATTACGTTCCGCTGAACAAGACATACGAAGTGTGGAATTTGAGCGTGACGAATAATTCTGATAAGGCAAGAAGCCTTAATATTACAGGCTACGCTGAGTTTACAAACAACAGCAACTATGAGCAGGATCAGGTGAATCTGCAGTATTCACAGTATATTACAAAGACAGTATTTGTGGAGAACAGAGTGCGTCAGATGATCCATGCCAATCTTGACCGCATCGAGGATGGCAAGGAAATTGACAACAAGGATGTGGTAAACAGATTTATCGGACTTGCAGGAGCACCTGTTGACAGCTGGTGCGGTGACAGGGGAGAATTTCTCGGAGAATATCACAGATATGGCAATCCTGTCGGAGTAGAGAGCGGAAAGCTTAACAACCACGGCAACTACAACGAGAATAGCTGTGGAGCAATCACAACAGTATTGGAGCTGGCACCGGGCGAGACAAAGACAATAGCATTCTTAGTTGGAATGATAGATAATGAGACAGCAGGAAAGATTGTTGCTTCTTACACGGATACAAAAGCTGTCTGCGACAAAGAACTTGAGGAGCTTATCGCATACTGGCATGGAAAGTTATCACATTTCCAGATTAATACACCAAGTGATGAGTTCAACACAATGATCAATACATGGAACGCATATAACTGTTTCATGACATTTATCTGGTCAAGGGCTGCATCATTTACATACTGTGGACTCAGAAACGGATACGGATACCGTGATACAGTCCAGGATATTCAGGGTGTTATACACCTTGCACCTGAGATGGCTGTTGAAAAGATCAGATTCATGCTCTCAGCACAGGTTGATAACGGTGGAGGACTTCCACTTGTCAAGTTTACACACAATCCGGGACATGAGGATACTCCTGACGATGCTTCCTATGTACAGGAGACAGGACATCCGGCTTACAGAGCTGATGATGCATTATGGCTTTTCCCAACTGTATACAAATATGTATCAGAGACAGGAAATGTAGCATTTATAGATGAGGTCATTCCATTCGCCAACAAGGATGAGGGAACGGTTTACGAGCATTTAAAGAGAGCAATTGATTTTTCGATGAACCACCTCGGAAAACATGGAATGCCTGCAGGACTTTACGCAGACTGGAATGACTGCCTGAGGCTTGGTGCAGATGGAGAGTCAACCTTCGTAGCACTTCAGTTCTACTATGCAATGACTATATTAAAAGAGTTTGCAGCCTATAAGAAAGATGATGAATATATAGCATATCTTGATGAGAGCCAGGAAAAACTCGGAAAGATCATTCAGGAGCTTTGCTGGAACGAGGACAGATTTATCCGTGGATTTACAGGGGATGGACAGGTTATCGGAAAGCGTGATGATCCTGAGGCAAATATGTGGCTCAACCCACAGAGCTGGGCTGTTATAAGTGGATTTGCAAGTGATGAGCAGGCTGATAAGGCTCTTGAAATGGTATATGAAAGACTCAATACCGAGTATGGTGCCATTCTTATGGATCCTCCATATCATGCACACGCATTCGACGGAGCACTCGCAGTGATATACAATGCGGGAACTAAAGAGAATGCAGGAATATTCTCACAGTCACAGGGCTGGATAATTCTTGCTGAGGCACTTAAAGGACATGGAGACAGAGCTTTTAAGTATTTTATTGAAAATGCTCCTGCCGCACAGAATGACAGAGCAGAGATAAGAAGACTTGAGCCGTACTGCTATGGACAGTTTACTGAAGGAAAAGCAAGTCCAAACTTTGGACGTTCACATGTACACTGGCTCACAGGAACTGCTTCAACAGTCATGGTTGGATGTGTAGAGGGAATACTTGGTATGCGTCCTGATTTCTATGGACTTCATATTGCTCCGTCTATTCCAAAAGCCTGGGATGGATTTGAGATAGAGAAGGATTTCAGGGGATGCCATCTTCATATAGTTGTAAAAAATCCTGATCATGTTGAGAGTGGATGCAAGAGCCTTCTTGTAAACGGACAGGCGGTAGAGGGAGACTATATTCCAAAAGAGCTTCTTAGCGAGCAGACAGAGATTGAGCTTACCATGTAAATTTTCCGTAGGTGGGATAATGACTGCTATAGGATTGTATATGGTGTGTGAAAATTTGATTTGTAATTGTATAGAGGATTGATTGAAAATATGAAAGATATAGATTTTATAGACAAATACGGAACCTTCAGGATCAAAAATCCCGAAAACTACAGTGGACTGTATCTGCCGCTTGCAGGGGAAAAAGGGCTTAAATCAAGCATTACACCAACTCTCGGCGGAGACAGTAAAACAAGCCAGAATACCTTTCTTCTGGAACCTGTTAGTATAGAAAATCTCCACAACAATAAAGGCACCAGAAATTTCTGGTGTCGGATTGTGGGGAAGGGCTTCTGGTCAGTATGCGGATCATCTGCACAGCAGGAGGCCGACAGATTTACAGGTAATCAGGATGAAAGTGAGCTTGAGGCAGGTTTAATGTGGCAGAAGCTGCACCGTGCTTCAAAGATATATGGGTTAGAGGCCGACACGACATCATTTGTCACACTTGATGGAAGCATGGAAGTCATGCTTGTGGAGATCACTAACAAGACAGATGAGGCTATGGAGATAGTCCCAATCGGGGCAATCCCAATCTATGGCAGAAGTGCTGACAATATCAGGGATCACAGACATGTGACATCACTTTTGCACAGAATAGAAACCACACAATACGGCATTGAGGTTACACCTGTCCTCTCATTTGATGAGCGTGGACACCGGAAAAATGATATAAGCTACTTCGTATATGGATCATCCGGAAACGGAGAAAGTCCTGAGAGTTTCTATCCTACCGTTGAGCAGTTTATAGGAGAGGGAGGCTCTTTCCTTATTCCTGAGGCAGTCAGAACTGAAAAAGCAGGTGCAAAGGCCGGAGAAAAATTTCAGGGAAAAGAAGCAGTCGGAGCAATAAAATTTGTAAACCGTATTATAAAACCGCTGGAGACGGTAAGCTATATCATGCTTGCAGGTCTTACGGAAAAAGAAAATGACATAAATGCCATTACCGGACGGTACCGCAGTGTACTTGAAGTAAAAGAAGAACTAAACACCGTCAAGAAACACTGGATAGACAAGGTAAATATTGATTTTGAGACAGGAAATGCCAAGGAGGACAATTATCTTAAATGGATATGTTTTCAACCTATCTTGCGAAGAATATACGGCTGTTCATTCCTTCCACATCATGATTATGGAAAAGGTGGAAGAGGCTGGAGAGATCTATGGCAGGACTGTCTTGCACTTTTACTTATGGAACCTTCGGATGTCCGCAGTATGATTGTAAACAATTATGGCGGTGTGAGAATTGATGGAACCAATGCGACTATTATAGGAAACGAGCCTGGCGAGTTTATCGCTGACAGAAATAACATCACACGTGTATGGATGGATCACGCATTCTGGCCTTTTGTAACCACAAAGCTTTATATTGACCAGACCGGTGATACAGATGTACTTTTTGAGCGTACGACGTACTTTAAGGATTACCAGTCCATGAGAGGCACAAGCCATGATGAAGAATGGAATACTACATATGGTAACAAACAAAGGACGGCAGGCGGTCAGATATATTTTGGAACGGTTTTAGAGCATATTCTGATCCAAAATCTGTGCGCTTTCTATGATGTTGGGGAGCACAACGAGATGAGGCTGCACGGTGCAGACTGGAACGATGCGCTCGATATGGCATGGGACAAAGGCGAAAGTGTTGCATTTACATGTGCATATGCCGGAAATCTGCTTGATATAGCAAAGTGTTTAAGAAATGTGGAAAAAATAAGTGGAATAAACAGGATTGAGGTGTTAGATGAGCTTAAGCTGCTGCTTGCTGATGACGAAATACTTTACAACTGCCCTGACAAAAAGCAGGATCTTCTCATGAGCTATGCAAAGGCATGTGAGAACTGCACAAGCGGAGGCACTGTTCTTGTCCCAATAGCTGCGATTTGCGAAAACCTGGAGCATAAGGCTGAGTGGATGATGAAAAACATCCGCGAAAACGAATGGATATCAGATGGCACGGATGGAGGCTGGTTCAACGGATATTATGACAATAACGGCAGACCGGTGGAACGATGTGAGAGTGGAGATGTACGCATGATGCTTACGGGACAGGTATTTGCCATCATGAGTGGAACTGCAAAAAAAGAACAGATCAAGGCAATCTGTAATAGCGCAGACAAATATCTGTTTGATCAAAAAGCCGGTGGCTACAGACTAAACACTGATTTTAAGGAAGAAAAGTTTGATCTTGGAAGAATGTTTGGATTTGCATATGGTGAAAAAGAAAATGGTGCTGTATTCTCACATATGGCTGTAATGTATGCCAATGCGCTCTATAAACAGGGCTTTATAAAAGAGGGCTACAAGGTATTAAAGACGCTTCTTGATACTGCGATGGACTTTGACAGAAGCAGGATGTATCCGGGAGTACCGGAGTATTTTGATAATGATGGAAGAGGTCTGTATTCATACCTTACAGGTGCCGCAAGCTGGTATATGCTTACTATGATAACATCTGTATACGGAGTCCATGGAGAGCTTGGAGATCTTGTTATTGAGCCTGCACTCATGCCACAGCAGTATAACGAAAAAGGTGATGCAAAAGTTTCGTTAGAATTTGCAGGTCATGGATTTGATATTTTAGTTCACAATCCTGATAAGCTCGAACCTGGGGATGCGCAGGTCAAAAGAGCACTCTGCGATGATGTAAAAGTGGAAAATGTTACAGGAAACAGCGTGCGTATTCCAAGGCATGCTATTGAAATGCTTTCTACAGACAAATGTCATACGGTTGAGATATACATAGAGTGATAGTTTATAAAATTAATAGCGTTTGATATCGTATATTGGGTATCAGCTAAATAAAAATTCCCACGCATGTTTGTGTGGGAATTTTTTGTGCGCAGTACAAGGCATGTGGTATCAGGCTACCACATGGATTTGTAGTATCTGTCACGATATTTCTTTGGTGTAAGCCCCGTAAAACTCTCGAAGATCTGGATAAAGTGGCTCTGTGATGAAAATGACAGGTAGTTGGCTATATCTATAATCGGCTTATCTGAGTATTTGAGCAGGTGAGTCGCTTTTTCTATTTTCTTTTCCCTTATATAATCACTTATCGAAACACCGAGATTCTGCTTGAATACCCTTGAAAGATAGCTCTCGGAAAGACCTGTGTATGCAGCCAGATCAGCTATTGTGATACGCTCTTTTATGTTGCTGTATATATAGTCAACACACTGGGTAACAGGCTTTGAGAGGATAGACGATTTCTTCTGCAGCACCATCTTACCTGTGAAATCCTTTGCCATCTCGTGATGCAGGTCAGCAACCTGGCGTACGGTGGAGCAGCTGTCCATCTTAAGTATATAGAAGTCACTCAGACGGTATGCCTGCTCAGGCTCGAGTCCTCCATCAATACAGTATCTTGTGATCATGGCGGTTGTGACAACAAAGTGATATTTGATATTCTGTAAAGTATTTCTGGACAATACACCTGTTCCTTCAAGGTGTATAAATGCATCTTCTTTGCAGTTTTTTATTACATATTCCATATCCCCGGTTTTGACTGCGTTATAAAAACTATATTCAATACTTGGAGCACGATGCAGTGATTCGCTCTCGCTGTCAACAAATTCTGCGTCATACCATTCTTTTGAAAGTGCCATAAAGGTTCTCCTTTGCAACAAAATATTAGATTTATGTCATCTTTCTATTATTATGACATGAATCTGATATTTTTACAATTGATTTAATATAAACAAAAACGGTTAAGGAGTAATATTACAACTGTAAATGAGATATCAAAATAGTTTCTATGGAGGAAATGAAAAATGAAACAGAAAGTGATTAGCACAATGCTGTTACTGTCTATGGGGGCAACACTCCTTGCAGGATGTGGAACAACAGCAGGAAACGGAAAAGAAGGCGTAGCAGGCGATTCTAATGCAGAAGAGGGAAAGGTTATCAATATCTATTCATGGAACGACGAGTTTCGAACAAGAGTTGAGGCTGTTTACCCGGAGGTTAAAGAAACTTCTAAAGATGGTACAATTACATACCTCAAGGATGGCACAGAAATTCATTGGATAGTAAATCCTAATCAGGATGGTGTTTACCAGCAGAAGCTTGATGAAGCTCTTTCAAAACAGGCGGATGCAGCAGCAGATGACAAGATTGATATGTTCTTATCAGAGACAGATTACGTATTCAAATATACAGATAAAGATGCAGACGTAGCAATGCCTCTTAAGGATCTTGGAATTGATTGTGACAAAGAGTTTGCTGATCAGTTCGATTTCACAAGAAAAACAGCTTCTGATTCAGACGGAGTACAGAGAGGTTCAACATGGCAGTGCTGTCCTGGACTTTTAGTTTACCGTCGCGATATTGCAAAGGATGTATTCGGAACAGATGATCCTGAAGCAATCGGTGAGAAGACAAAGGACTGGGATACATTAAAGGCTACAGCAGCGGAACTTAAGGCAAAGGGATACTACACATTATCTTCTTACGCTGATACATTCCGTTTATATGGAAACTCAATCGACAACTCATGGGTACAGCCTGGAGCAGATGAGGTTGTAGTGGATAAGAATATTACAAACTGGGTAGATGATTCAAAAGAGTGGCTTGATGCAGGATATGTTGATGCTAACGTTAAAGGCCAGTTTAATGATGACTGGAACAAAGCAATGGGTTCTCAGTCAAAGGTATTTGCATTCCTTTTCCCAGCATGGGGAATCGATTTCACACTTGCACCAAACTGGGATGGAGCAGAAGGATCATGGGCTGTTACAACACCACCACAGGAGTACAACTGGGGCGGATCTTACATCCACGCAGCAACAGGAACAGATAACCCTAAGCATGTTAAGGATATCATCCTTGCTTTAACAGCAAATAAAGACAACTTACTCAAGATTTCTAAGGATTACTCTGATTTCACAAATACAAAATCAGGAATGCAGGAAGCAGCAAAAGATGATTCGTTCGCATCAGACTTCCTTGGCGGACAGAACCCATTTGCTTACTTTGAACCGGTAGCTGAGAATATCAAGATTGCACCTCTTTCAGCATATGATCAGGGATGTGTGGAGCTCATCCAGAACGCATTCAGCGATTACTTACAGGGCAAGGTTGATTATGATAAGGCTAAGAAAAACTTTGAGACAGCAATTGAAGAACGTTATCCTGATATCAAAAAGGTTACATGGCCGAAATAAGATAAATAAAACACTCTGCGGAGCCTTTGGGCTTCGCAGAGGTGACTTTGGTAGAAAGGAATTAGGCTCATGAAGAAGAAAAGAAAGAGCGTAAGCTATGCAAAATGGGGATATATCTTTATTCTTCCGTTTTTCATAACATATTTAATTTTTTCTCTGATTCCGTTAGTAGATACGGTAAGGTTTAGTTTTTTTGAATACTATAGATCCGGAATCAAAGAAATAGGACCGAATTTTGTGGGATGGGCTAACTATGCCGAGCTTCTTAAATCGGATATGATCACATATGGTAAGAATACTCTTATCCTCTGGGTTATCGGATTTATTCCACAGATTGTGGTTGCACTTGTTTTAGCAAACTGGTTCACTGATGCCAGATTAAAAATTCACAAATTACAGTTTTTTAAGGTAGTAATTTATCTGCCAAACCTGATCATGGCATCTGCATTTGCACTTTTGTTCTTTACGCTGTTCTCGACCAGTGGTCCTGTGAACTCAGTCCTGCAGTCTATGGGAGTAATCAGCAAGCCTATCGACTTTATGGGAAGTGTATTTGGAACCAGATCACTCATCGGCTTCATGAACTTCCTTATGTGGTTCGGTAATACGACTATTATGCTCATGGCAGCAGTTATGGGTATCAGTACAGAAGTATTTGAGGCGGCAGATCTGGATGGATGTAATGCATTGCAGAGATTCTTCTATATAACTTTACCGAGTATACGACCAATACTTGCATATACACTCATCACATCAATCATCGGTGGACTCCAGATGTTCGATGTACCTCAGATCCTGACAAACGGACAGGGAAATCCGGACAGATCGTCAATGACACTTATCATGTTCCTGAATAACCACTTAAAGAGTAAGAACTATGGTATGGCCGGAACATTGTCGGTATATCTGTTTATAGTCAGCGCAATTCTGTGCTTCATCGTATACAGAATGACAAATGACAGCGATCCTGACGGATCAAAGGCAGCAGCAAAGCGAGCTGCAAAAGAAGCTAGAAGAAAGAAAAAGGAGGCGGCTAAATAATGAAACCAAAACATAAAATTAATGTCCGCAGTATTATAGCGCATATAGTTTTGATATTATTATCATTTTTATGCCTGTTCTTCTTTGTAATACTTATAATCAATGCGACAAGGTCGCATGCACAGCTGCAGAAGGGCTTCTCATTTATCCCGGGCGGGCATTTCCTGGATAATCTGAAATCTGTAGCTAATGACGGAACCTTCCCTATGTTTAGGGGAATAGTAAACAGCCTTATTATATCGGGCTCATGTGCAGTTTTATGTACATATTTTTCATCGCTTACAGCATATGGACTTTATGCTTACGATTTCAAATTAAAGAAAGCTGCATTTACATTTATCATGGCGATACTGGTTATGCCGACACAGGTTACTGCAATGGGCTTCCTGCGTTTAATAACAAATATGGGAATGTATGATTCGTGGGCTCCACTTATCATTCCATCAATAGCATCGCCGGCGGTATTCTATTTCATGTACAGCTATCTACAGTCATCACTTCCTCTATCACTTGTAGAAGCTGCACGAATTGATGGTTCGAATGAGTTTAGGACATTCAACCATATAGTATTGCCGATCATGAAACCTGCAATTGCAGTACAGGCAATTTTCACATTTGTAGGTACATGGAACAACTACTTCACACCGGCCCTGATCATCCAGTCAAAGAACAAGATGACAGTACCAATTTTGATTGCCACACTTCGAGGAGCGGACTATATGAATTTCGATATGGGAAAAATCTATATGATGATAACAGTAGCTATCGTGCCTATTATTATTGTATATCTTCTCTTATCAAAATATATTATTGCCGGTGTCACACTTGGAGGCGTGAAGGAGTAAACAATTTAATTAGTTTTAGCATCAGAGCAGATGGCTTACATATATGTTATGTGGGTCATCTGTTTTTTAGTATATTGAAATATGAGGTACAGCATATTTTTTATTTTGGGAAACATTGTGGCACCTATGCAGTATATCAGCAGATGATTGTTGATTAAATAATTCTAAAATGATAGATTATAGAATTGACTCATGGTATAATATAACGAACGTAAAGATATGTGCGTCGAAAGAGATATCATATAGATAAGATCGGAGAAAATACATGAACCCAGCAAGCATAATGAAAATGATGAAAGCAAAAAATACATTTACAGCAAACCACCCAAAGTTTGTATCCTTTTTACAGTATGCATTCGGCAGCGGCATTCCGGCAGACTCTGTTATTGAAATCACAGTTACAAAGCCGGGACAGGAGCCTGTGACCTCCAATATCAAGGTGCAGCAGTCGGATCTCGAGCTTTTGGAGAGTCTTAAGGACTTAAAATAGAGGTAAAATATGTTATACCAGATTAAGGATGGGACAGTTTCGGCAGGAGGTCAGACGATTCTGTCCCATGTTGATTTTTATATAAAGGAAAAAGAAAAAATAGCTGTTGTCGGCAAAAACGGAGCAGGAAAGACCACATTGCTTCGGCTTCTTGCGGGGGAGCTGCAGCTTGACCGCGATGACCGTCGCGGTATGTCGTCAGGAGCGCATGGCAAAGAGACTGCCTGTAAAAATAGTCTTGGAATCGTGACCTCGCGATACATCACAATTGACATGCTCAGACAGGCGGATAAATCAAATCAGGATTTGACAGTAGAGCAGATACTGCTTGAGAGCTGCCCGGATAAAGATACCTTTTCAAAAGAGAGGTTTGACTACGAGATGGAGTACGACCGGCTTTTTACAGGCTTTGGCTTTGAAAAAGAAGAAAAAAGCCGTACACTCGGCAGTTTTTCCGGAGGTGAACAGACCAAGATTTCACTTATAAAGCTCTTACTTGAAAAGCCGGATTTGCTGCTTCTTGATGAGCCGACGAATCATCTTGATATGAAAACTGTCGAGTGGCTGGAGGATTATCTGATTAACTATCCAAAGGCTGTTGTCATTGTGTCGCATGACAGGGCATTTCTTGATGCAGTTGCGACTGGTGTATATGAGCTTGAAAACGGAGCATTGCACAGATATGCCGGCAACTACACGCAGTACAGGCAGCAGAAGCTTAAAAATCTGCAGATACAGCGCAAAGCCTACGAGCGCCAGCAGGCGGCGATTGCGCACAATAATGAGCTTATCGACAAATTCAAGCATAAGCCGAAAAAAGCTGCGTTTGCACGCTCACGCAAGACCATGCTGGCACGCATGAAGCTGATAGAAAAGCCGGTTGAAGACGAAGCTCATATTTTTACAGGCAATATCGAGCCACAGTTTTCGGGCGGTAAATGGGTTTACGAGGCGAAAGAATTAAAAATTGGTTACGACGGCAGTGTACTGCTTGAGCTGTCGCTTCGTATAAGGCGTGGTCAGAAGATTGCCGTAATCGGTGACAACGGCATAGGAAAATCAACATTTCTAAAGACTGTGGCAGGACTTATTCCACCAATAAAGGGCATAAGCCAGCTCGGCAGTAATCTGCTGGTGGGATATTTTGACCAGCAGTCGGCACTTATAGACAGCGATAAGACCGTGAGAGACCATTTTCACGAGCTTTTTCCGGCACTTCTGGAGAAGGATTTAAGAAAGACGCTTGGCATGTATCTGTTTGGAGGGGCAAATGCCTCAAAGCGTATCAGCTCGCTCTCAGGTGGTGAGAAGTCCAGGCTTGTGCTCGCAGAGCTTCTGACAGGCCGTCCGAACTTAATGATACTCGATGAGCCGACCAATCACATGGATATTCCGGCGAAGGAGACACTCGAATCGGCATTTAAGGCATATACCGGCACCATGCTCTTTGTATCGCATGACAGGTATTTCATAAAGCAGGTGGCTGATGCCATACTGGTCTTTGAAAATGACAAAGTGATGTACTATCCGTTTGGCTATGACCATTATATTTCAAGGCTTAAAGCATCACAGGACGGCAATCTGCCGGCGCTCATGCAGGCAAAGGATGCTGCGATGGTCGAGGCACTTGCGGCTGTCCCAAAGAGGGAGAGGCATGAGACCAGACAGCTTTCGACAGATGAGGCGTACCTCGAGTGGAAGCTTACGCTTGCGGCAGAGCCAATGATGAAAGCGGCTGATGAAGCAGAAAAGGTTTATGAGGAGCTATGTGAAGCAGAAAGCGAGCTTAACGAAGAAAATGTCGATAAGCTGCGACTGCAATATGAAAAAGTTGCTGACTCATGGACAAATGAGTGTACAAAATGGTATGATATATACTTAGATGAGATGTATCCGGAGAGTGATTTTTAATTTGCAGACATAAGGGAATCAATGTCATTTGCTGTATATCATAAATTATCCGGGGGGAAAGGATTATATATGTGGTTATCAAGATATTTTGTGTATTTTATTATATTTAGCTGTATGGGCTGGATATATGAGAGCATCTACTGTACCATCAGGGCAAAAAAATGGGAAAACAGAGGCTTTCTCTATGGACCGCTTTGTCCTATTTACGGAGCCGGAGGTGTCGCGATTACTGCGATAGCAGATTTTATTTCTGCTCACACGGATGCTACATTTACATGGTGGCAGATATTTCTTGTGGCATTTTTGGGAAGCATTGTCTTAGAATATGGCACATCATGGGCGCTTGAGAAGCTGTTTCATGCATACTGGTGGGATTACAGCAGAATGCCGCTCAATATAAACGGCAGGGTGTGTTTTCCATATTCTGTAGGCTTTGGGGTGGCAGGACTTATAGTGGTATATTTCATTGCACCGTTTACGAAGCTCATCACAGGCTGGATGTCACCTATATGGTATGAGTTTTTCTCACTGCTTCTCATGGGCTTTTTAGCTGTAGACACTGCAATCACCGTGTCAGCGCTTACAGATTTCAGCAGAACGATCGTTAATCTGCAGAACAATTTCAACACCTATATGGATGAGGTTGTGGAAGAGGTTAAAGAGCGTAAGAAGGCGGCTGATGAAAGATCGCAGGAGAGGTCACAGGAGCTTGCGGAGGCTGTCGAGGAGCGCAGAAAGAAAAAACGTATCAGAGCCAGTGCGGACCGCGTCATCGATTCAATGGGTGCTTTAAAGAAATCTGCGCTTAACCGAGCACAGGGCTTCAGAAATCCAAAGGTGGAGAACAGGTATCTCGATACCTTTACAGAGAGTCTCAGGGAACGCTTTAAAGGTGAACGTATAAGGAAAGTAAAGAAGGAGAAAAAGGCAGATAAATAACAAATAAAAATTTTTAAAAAAATTTTCAAAAAAGGCTTGCATTATCCGATAGACCGTGGTATTATAATACACGGTTCGTTGGTCAAGCGGTTAAGACGCCGCCCTCTCACGGCGGAAACACGGGTTCGATTCCCGTACGGACTGCTAAAACAAAAAGCTCTCAGTACACAGTGCTGAGGGCTTTTTATTTTTGCAAGCTATTAATAATTATAAAACCATTGAGAACAAAAAGCTGATGCCTGCATATAAGCATGACGCATCAGCTTTTTTATTCTCAAGGTGGCTCAAATCATTATGTCTAAAGTATAATAATATTTGCGCACTTCAAATCATCGCCCAGATTGTATACTCTTCCGGAATCGACACCGACAACAGTTGGTCGGAGAATGTAGTACTCACTGTTTTTTACAACTCTTGCCTTTTCACCATTGCTAAGCTGTACAATTGAATCAACAGGATATAGAATCATACTGCTCATGAAAGCACGCATGACACCTATATCAAGCTGGTTTGTCATGGACATAAGCATCTCAACTGCATCACGCTGTGATAAGGCATCCTTGTACGGACGCTTTGTGACAAGCGCATCATAGACATCTGCGACAGACAAAATCTTTGCAAACTGACAGATTTTTGGTGCATCAAAGCCGAGTGGATATCCGGTTCCGTCAATGCGTTCGTGGTGCTGCAGCACTCCCATCAGTATAGAGTTGTTTAAATCCTTTCGGTCTTTTAGCATATTGTAGCCGTACACGGAATGTTTTTTCATGATATTAAACTCATCATCCGTGAGCCTGCCAGGCTTGTTTAGAATTTCATTGGGGATCATTGTCTTGCCTATATCGTGCAGCAGGCCGGATACACCTATGTCGTGGATTTCGTTGTCAGGCAGCTTCATCTGCTTGGCAAGAATCATTGAAATAGTAGCCACATCCACACTGTGCTTGAAGGTGTACTCATCGCTTGTTTTGAGGGAACTGATATCGACAGCTATGGCATCGTTTTCATTGATGGCCTCCATGAGCGAGTCTGCAATCTGGTTTGTTGCCTGTGTTAGCTCCTCGGAGTTAGTGTTGTTGAAGATGTACTGGACACCGGTTGATACACGTTGCCTGACACTGTCGCTTAAGGTGACTTTGGAACGGTCGTCCGTACGCAGCTGTTTGACCATGGCGGCAGCCTTTGGAGACAGTATGGCATCCGGATCGTCAGGATCAGCATTTCCCTCGCGGATGTATACTGACATTATACCGAGCTTAAGCAGCGAAGAGATGATATAATCATCGATAGCTGAGCCCTGTACCACCAGGTTACGGCCGGTAGGATCCTTGATGACCTGATCAATAATCATGCCGGGTTTCAATTGTCGTGTTCTCATATATCTGCGTTTAATCATTTTTGCCCCAAAACTAAATAAGTCTACTCTAAAAACAATTCAAAATACTACGAATATTATATAGTATATTTGTACTAAAAACAATCACAAATTGAGATTTTTTTAGTGTTTTTTTGTAATAAAACAACCCCGGCATTTGCCGGGGCTGATGATGGTATTGTATTTATCAAAATCAGAGGTTAGATGTGGTGACCGCCACCACTGTGACCGCCACCACTGTGACCGCCACCACTGTGACTGCCGCCACTATGACCTCCACCACCGCTGTGACCGCCACTTGAGCCTGAGCTTTGTGGACTGTAGTGTCTTGTCTGGTTCATAAAGCGTGCGCGTGCATTTTGAATCTCTACCTTTGTAAATGCTGCACCCATGAGCTCGTTGCTCTTAGCCTTGCGGCCCTTTGACAGGGATAATGCATATACAAAGCAAAAAATCATGCCGGCAGCGAGAGCGATAAAGATGCTCGAAATGTATCTGAGAGGCTGTGATATATGTCCGCCTGCGAGGACTGTGTTGACCTGGTCTATTGTTTCCATGCAGCAGGTGAAATAGTCGTAATCATGACTTGAGGTGGCATATATATAAGTGTTGTCACAGATGGAGTTACATTTTGAGTTTGGGATGGTTCTCTGCGTGCTTCCCTCACAAGCCAGATAAATCTCGTTTAAATCTCTGTCTATTACAAAAATGACACCGTTTGCACCGGTTCCGAAATAGCCTTCAAAGGTATTGACTGCATAGCTTTCAGTGCTTCCGTAAGGATGTGAGGTAGTGGTGACAACAGCTATGTTGCAGTATTCGGTTGTCTTTTTCATCTGTGAGATGAGCTTGCCTTTTACGGCATCGTCAATGAAATTGGCAGAGTCCTCAAGGATGTACTCGTAGCCGGTAGACTTGTTTGTGCCGCTTAGATTGTAATTTGTGGCTGTCTCAGTGGCATATACATTTGATGAGCTGCTCAAAACAAGGACTGTAACAAGCAAAAATAATGTAAGCAAAGCAGAACACCTGCATTTTATACAATGCAAAAAAGGACTTTTATAATTATTTCTATGCACGGTCATCACCTCCCTTATGTGTGGCAAACTGTGGCAGCTTGCGCGTTGTAAGCACGTTGAATGCGCGGATGACATTAATCAGTGTGATAAGCACTGAGGCGATGATGATAAAAGCTGCGCCATAGTACCATGCATCGAGCACCGGCTGGAACAAAAGAACAGCATCGCCAATAAGCATGGATACCATGCCAAAGATGAGTCCGGCAACTCCCTTGTGTCCGGGCATCCGGTCAAAGCTTGAGAAGGCTCTGATTGAAAAAATAAATGATATGATGGTCAAAATAACAAATAAAATCAGGCTGCCGTCTGCATTGCCAAAGCTGCCTCCGATACCTGCAATGATTGCAAACAGAGCAGGAACAAATTGAATGACAAATATAAAAAGTATAAAGTAAGCTATAAACGATGTGTTTGTCTTTTTCTTTATGGTTTTCGTGGCCTTTTTTGCAGCCTTAAGGCGTCTGCGGTTGTTGATTGCACCAAGTGCCTCAGGCTGTTCCTTTGCGATACGGCCCTTATCCTCGGTACCGGCTTCCTTTACAGCAATCATGGTCAGCTCCTGTGAGTAACAGATATTTGCGATAATCGCAAGCACACCGACTATGGTGAGAGTCATTCCGGGAGTGAGAACCGTCAGCAGACATAATAAAATGTATACCGGAATTGCCGCAATGAGTGAGCCTAGCAGGAATTTACCGACAGATATAGGCAGATCTGCAACAACCTTGCCGGTCTGGCCGTTTACTGTGGCATATGCTACACGATCCTTATTGCGGTATGACAAAAACCATACCGGAAACATCGAGTAATCTGTTTCTTTTACAGTAGTGCCAAGACTTAAAGGCGAAAGAGCAGCAGAGTCACTGTCGACTGACAAGCCGGTAAAGGCAGGCTCTTTACTTATTTCGCTTACTGTGTTTGTGCAGGCTGCATCCATTGCGTCACTTGCGTAAATCGTTGATGGTAAATCAGCTGTATCAGCGTAAAAACCACTTAAGAATGCCGGGGTAAAGCGCTTCATATTCTTCACATCATATGGCGCAAGTTTTTCGCTGATGCTGTCATCAAATGATGAAGATGCATCGTAGGACAGTCCCTTGTAGTAGGCGTCGAGATCTCCCTCGAGCCTGTAATGGTCTGTAATGATGTAATCTCCTGAACGGTGGGATCTTTTCGCCGGAAGTGAAATAGGAGCCTTCTGGGTTACATAATATGTCCAGTAAGGCATGTAGATACCTCTGAATCCGTCGATAAACTTAGGATCCTTAAGCTCCTTTGGCGCGAAAATAGCCTTTTTCATGAGGCTCATGTAGGCCTGCTTACAGTCATCCTTGCTCTTTGCAAATGGTATGATATAAGCCGGCTTGTGCTCCTTTTGCATGCGGCTGTAGAGCACAGTTGATGCACCGCAGAAGCTGCAGAAGCCTGCTGCGGTATCGTCTGTGCTCAGGATTTCTCCTCCGCACTGAGGGCATGTGAAAATGGTTGCGTCGAAGTCCTTCTGGACCTCGGCGTCAGAGGTTTTGTCCTCGTACGCGTAAGGGTCGAAAAGTGAATGACAGTATTCACAGGCTAACTGGCCTGATTTGATGTCAAACTTCACATTTCCACCGCAATTTTTACATGCGAACATTTTGTTTCTCCTTTCTATTCCCTTTTACTTTTTTATCTGCTTGAATAAATAATTCCTTCCAGATTGACGGATGGAAGAGGATGAGCAGTGGAAACAGCTCGAGTCTTCCGGCAAGCATGTCAAACATCAGTACATATTTGGAAAAATTATTAAAAAAGCCAAAATTGCATGTCGGACCGACCAGAGAAAGACCCGGTCCGATATTGTTAAATGTAGCTGCGACAGCCGTGAAATTGGTAGTGAAATCATAGTTTTCAACGGACACAAGCAGCATTGAAACAACAAAAATGACGGCATACGTCATGAAATAAACATTTATTGACCTGATAACATCATGGTCTACAGGCTTGTGCTCAAATGTGAGCTTTTTCACACTCTTTGGGTGGATGTAGCCATTTAACTCCTTAAGTATTGTCTTTACAGCGATGACAATACGAGATACCTTGATACCGCCGCCGGTGCTTCCGGCACATGCGCCAATGAACATCAAAAGCACAAGCAGTGTCTTTGAAAGCTCAGGCCATCTGTCGAAATCGGTGCTCGAGAATCCGGTTGTCGTGATGATTGAGCCAACCTGAAACGCTGCCTTTGTGACTGCGTCAAACACACCGGTACACATATGCGCGATATTCACGCTTATGACTACAACGGAGGCTATTATGATGCCGAAATAGTATCTAACCTCCTCCACCTTAAGTGCGTCACGGATGTGACCGAAGAAAAGCAGGTAGTAAGCGTTGAAATTGACACCGAAAAGTATCATAAATATGGTAACAACCCATTGCAGATAAACATTATAGCTGCAAAAACTGTCGTTTTTGATACCGAAGCCTCCTGTACCGGCTGTGCCGAGAGAGGTACAGATGGCATCGTACAGAGGCATTTTTCCGAAAAGCAGGAAAATAATCTCCATAGTCGTAAGACCAAAGTATATTATGTATAAAAGCCTGGCAGTGTGCCGCATCTTTGGAACGAGCTTTCCAACCGAAGGCCCGGGGCTTTCTGCGCGCATCAGGTTTATATTGCTGCCGCCTGAAAGCGGGATGATTGCCAGAAGAAATACAAGCACACCCATACCGCCAATCCAGTGCGTAAAGCAGCGCCAGAAATTCATGCAATAGGAGAGTGATTCTACCTCAGGCAGGATGCTCGCTCCTGTCGTGGTGAAGCCGGAGATGGTCTCAAAAAGAGCATCTGTGAAGCTTGGAATCTCTCCTGATATGTAAAACGGCAGACAGCCGAATATACTCAGTACGATCCAGCCCAGTGCGGTTGTTGCACAGCCCTCCTTCAGGTAAAAGGTAAAATCCCTCGGTTTTTTAGCCGAAAAAATAAAACCGATAGCTATGCTTATGAGTGCAACAATCAAAAAGTAGATGCCGCTTTTTTCATAATAAATACCGGCAACAATACATGGCAGAAGCAGCAAAAAGCCTTCAAGCTTTAAAATATATCCCAGAAGATATCGAATTACTGAAGTGTTCATATCATTCCCCCCACTATTCCATAATATCCTGAAGATTCGTAAAGCCGGTATGGGTTGTTATAATCATGACAGTGTCATTTTTTTGTATGCTGTCATTACCTGTAGGGATAATAATTTTGCCGTTTCGGTTGATGAAGCAGATGAGCAGATGCTTTTTGAGCTTTAGGTCTCGAAGCGGTATGTCTGTCACATTTGAGTTTTCTGATACAAAGAACTCAATTGCTTCAACTCTTGAGTCGTACATGTGGTAGAGAGTCTCTATATTGCAGTTCATAGAGTTTTTCTTTGCACGGACATAGGCAATTATGGCTTCTGAGGTGATGTATTTTGGCGAGATTACACTGCCAAGGTCCAGGCTGTTTATGACATTGGTAAAAGTTATACGATTAAGCTTTGTTATGACCTTTGCATTGGAAACCTGTTTCGCATAGAGCGTAAGCATGATGTTTTCCTCGTCTATACCGGTAAGAGGTACAAATGACTGGCAGGTCTCTATGCCCTCTTCCTTTAAGAGTGCCTGTTCTGTTCCGTCACCGTTTATGATGACAGCATCCGGAAGCAGTATGGAAAGCTCCTCACAGCGCTCGAAGCTATTTTCGATTATTTTGACCTTTATGCCTCGTGATATGAGCTGCTTTGCCAGGTAATATGCGGCTTTGCCACCTCCGATAATCAGTGTGTTTTTTACGCTGTGTGTATTGACCCCGATGTGGCTGAAAAACTCCTTTGTATGTCTGCGTTCGCCGACAAATGACAGCTTATCGCCCTTGCGGAGCACAAAATCACCTGATGGGATAGTGACCTCATCATCTCTCTCGACTGCACCGATAAGTATGTTGGCATGGTGTCTGGTGCCCAGATCCATGAGCTTTGTTCCGTCGAGGATGCTGCCCTCGGGAATCTCATACTTTATGAGCTGTGCCTGACCGTGAGCAAAGTTTGTTACCTCAAGGCTGGATGGCAGATGAAGAATATGAGCCATCTCAATAGCTGCCTCAAGCTCAGGGTTGATAATGAGTGCAAGACCAAGCTTGTCGCGCAGATATTTGGCCTCCTGGCTGTATTCAGGCGTTCTGACTCTGGCTATAGCAGCACAGTTGCCGACCTGTGTGGCAATGGTACAGCATAGCAGATTCAGCTCATCAGAGCCTGTGACTGCGATGATTAAGTCGGCATCATCAATACCCGCTTCCTGCAGTATCTTGTAGCTGGCACCGTTTCCTGCAATACCCATTACATCATAGATATTGGATACCTGGGAAATCCTCTCCCTGTTTTTGTCGACAATTGTTATGTCGTGCCCCTCCTTGCCAAGCTGCTCAACGAGAGTACGGCCTACCTTGCCGCATCCGACGATGATAATTCTCAGTCCCTGGGAGGGAACCACTCCTTTTTTGAACATTATTTCCTCCGTATATAAAAATATAATGATATGAGGGTCAAAAGGTATTTTGCCCCCTCATTTATGATTGTGTGGTGGATAGAATTATTATGACTATCATATATCAATGGATTATAACATAACGCATATATATTTCATAGAGAAAAAAGTCCCAAAAATATGAGATTGTAATAAAGTACAAAAAGTGATAAAATTGATTTTAATTGTAGTATTTGAATAGCTGTTTGAACAGCAATAAGAGATAGATTTTTGGAGCTTTAAGTAATGACGGGATTTTTAAAGGCAAACTACCATACGCACACCTATAGGTGCCAGCATGCATATGGCAGTGAGCGAGAATATATAGAGGCGGCTATCAGAATGGGTATCGCAGAGCTTGGCTTTTCAGACCATGTGCCGTGTCCCTTTAAGGATGGCTATGTGTCGGGCATCCGGATGACGATGGAACAGGCACCGGAGTATGTGTATGCCATCAGGAAGCTTGGGAAGGAGTATGCATCCGACATAAAGCTCTACGTTGGTTTTGAGGCGGAGTACATACCGGAGTTTTTCAAGGAGCAGAAGGCTATGTTTGACAGGCTTGGCTGTGATTACATGATAATGGGCCAGCATTTTATGAAATCAGAGCAGACAGGCCCGTATACAGGCACACCGACAGATGATGAGAGTCGTATACGCGAGTATGTGGATACTGTTATAGAGGGCATGAAAACAGGCATGTACAGCTATTTAGCACATCCTGATTTAATAAATTATCAGGGACTTGATTCTGTCTACGAATGGGAGATGACGAGGATGTGCAAGGCACTTAAGGAGCTTAACATACCGCTTGAGATAAACATGCTTGGTATCAGTGCAGGAAAGCACTATCCGACAGAGCGCTTCTGGTGTATACCGCATGACATCGGCAACAAAGTGATACTTGGGCTTGATGCACATACAGTGGACAATATATGTGATGTGGAAAGCTATGAAAAGGCACTTGATATAGTCAGAAAATATGACCTGAATCTTATTGACCGGATTGAGATATAGTTACTTACAAAATATCAAATACCAAAAGTGAGGAATGCTATGATTATTACAGAAGAAAAATATAATGAGGAATTAACAAGATATGTTTTGCCTTTTATCAGGCTTAATTTTGAAGATGGCTATATGAAGAGTGCAGATGGCACACGCATACATTACGGCTATGTGACGACACCTGTAGCAAAGGCTGCCATAGTCATATCACATGGATTTACAGAGTGTATGCCTAAATATTATGAGATGATTTACTATTTCGCAAAGGCCGGATACTCTGTATATATGGTGGAGCATCGCGGACACGGCTTTTCGGACAGAAGTGTATCAGATATGAGCATGGTCACTGTAAACAGCTTTGACGATTATGTGAGTGACCTTGATATGTTTATCCGCGAGATTGTGATGAAGCGTGAGGGGCGCAGACCGCTTTACCTGTACGGTCACTCTATGGGAGGCGCGATAGCTGCCCTGTATCTTGAGAAGCATCCTGAGGTATTTACAAAGGCAGTACTTTCAAGCCCTATGATAGAGATGCTTTATGGCAATTTTTCACATTTTGCCGTGGAGGCGATATTGTTTGTCGCAAGTGTGCTTAACTGGAACGATAAATATCTGCCGAGCCAGACACAGTATACGGATGAGTATGATTTTGAATCGAGCTGTTGTTTGTCAAAGGCACGCTATGACTACATATACAAGTGTAAGGTGGAGGAGGAACGCTATCGTACAAATGGCGCCACCTACAGATGGTGCAGGGCAGGGCGCAAGGCATCCAAATATATAAAGAAGCATGCACAGGAAATTAAAATACCGGTGCTGTTATGCCAGGCGGGAAAGGATTATCTGGTTTCAAATGCCGCTGAGGATGAATTTATTGCGAAACTGCCTCAGGGCATTAAGAAGGTCTATCCTGATTCAAAGCACGAGATATTTAATGCGGATGATGATACCTTGGAGAAGTTTTACTCAGATATCCTTGATTTTTGGGCTTGAACATGAAAATGAAATTCGTCAAGTGAAAAATGTGACATAAAAAATCATTTGTTTTGTTAGAAATGACATATGGATTTAAAATACAATATATAGTATAATCACAACTGTTGCGGACAAGATGTTAGTATTTAAGCCGATGGTAAGAGTACGTAAAGCATAGCCCGTACAGAGAAAAATAATAAAATATATCAATATTGTAACAGGTAAATATACTATCAAACAAATGTGAGGAGAAAGAAAATGTCAGACGAAGTTTTAGACGATGTAATGATTAAGGGTTCATGTAAGGGAAAAGCAGATGCTATTGTAAATTGCCAGTGCAATATCGAGAGTGCACCGGTCAGATGCGAGCAGGCAGAAAGATGTATGTTCTATTCTTATTATAAGTGCAGCAAGCAGTGGAAGAGGCTTGCATAGTTAAAATTAAAGATTAAAAGCTCCGGGCTGACAATGAAGTCGGCATGGAGCTTTTTTGCGTATATAAAGAAAAAAATATTTTACACGCGGAAAACTTATGATAATATATAAAAAAGGTAACTATTCAGAACCATTGAGAACAAAAAAAGCTGATGCGTCATGCTCGCATGTAAGCGGCAGATTTTCTTGTTCTCAAGGTGGCTCTGGATGGATACGTAAAACAAGATATAGGAGAGACGCGCATGAAGAGAGTTTTGGTACTGAGTGATTCACATGGTAATGTGGGAAATATGATTCGGGCAGTCAAAAGAGAGGAGCCTGATATGATACTTCATCTGGGAGACTGCGTTGTGGATGCGGATGCCCTTAGGAGAGAGTTTCCTCATATAACCATGGTCAATGTGCCGGGAAACTGTGATTTTTCACGGGGAGATACAGAGAGACTTATTGATATCGACGGCTATAAGGTACTCATGTGCCATGGACATACATATGGAGTAAAGATGTCATATATGCATCTGGAGCTTCATGCGAAGGAAGTCGGGGCAGACCTGGCGCTCTTTGGACATACACACAAGCTGTTTTATGATAAGCACAATGGTCTTGCGATGATGAATCCGGGAAGCATCGGTGCACCGCTGTGGGGCTGCATGCCATCATACGGTATCATCACATTTGACAAAGAACACGATGTTATGAAGCTTGATGTTGATTATATTGAGTATTGACGAATGATTTATCAAAGCGGTATAATATTGGCTAATACAGTTATTTATATAGGAAGCAGAGGAAAAACAGACAAATGGTAAAGGTAGTAAAGTTTGGCGGCAGCTCGCTCGCCAGTGCAGAGCAGTTCACAAAGGTTGGCGACATCATAAGAAGCGATGAGTCAAGAAAATATGTTGTGCCGAGTGCACCGGGAAAGAGAAATTCCAAAGACACAAAGGTAACAGATATGCTTTATGCATGCTATGATCTGGCTGAGAATGATCAGGATTTCAAGGTTATGCTCAGAAAAATCAAGGACAGATATGATTCAATCATAAATGGCCTTCATTTAAAGCTGGCGCTTGATGAGGAGTTCAAGATTATCGCTGAGAATTTCAAGGCAAAGGCAGGTGCAGATTATGCAGCCTCTCGTGGTGAGTACTTAAACGGAATCATCATGGCAAACTATCTCGGATATGAGTTTATAGATTCGGCAACAGTCATCTTTTTTGATGAGAATGGCAATTTTGACGCGGAAAAGACAGACAAGGTGCTCTCAAAGAAGCTTGAGCAGACAGAAAAGGCTGTTATTCCGGGCTTTTACGGAGCAGGACCTGACGGAAAGGTAGTTACCTTCTCAAGAGGTGGTTCGGATATTACTGGTTCCATCGTGTCAAAGGCATGTCATGCCAGCATGTACGAGAACTGGACAGATGTTTCAGGTTGTCTTGTAGCTGATCCTAGAATTATCGACAATCCACAGCCAATCAAGGTTGTTACTTATAGAGAGCTCAGAGAGCTTTCATATATGGGAGCATCAGTGCTCCACGAGGATGCTGTTTTCCCTGTAAGAAAGGCAGGCATCCCAATCAATATCAGAAATACAAACGACCCGGAAGCACCTGGTACTCTCATCGTTGAGAGCACATGCCAAAAGCCTGATTATACCATCACAGGTATCGCAGGAAAGAAGGGCTTTGTTGCGGTAAATATTGACAAGGACAAGATGAACTCAGAGGTGGGCTTCTGTAGAAAGGCTCTCCAGGCGTTTGAGGAGAACGGTATCTCTATAGAGCATATGCCATCAGGTATCGATACTATGACAGTATTCGTACATCAGGCAGAGTTTGAGGGCAAGGAGCAGCAGGTTATCAGCTCAATCAGAAGACTTGCTCATCCTGATATCATTGACCTCGAGTCAGACCTCGCGCTTATCGCTGTTGTTGGCCGTGGCATGAAGTCAAACCGTGGTACAGCCGGCAGGATTTTCTCTGCACTTGCACATGCCAATATCAATGTGCGCATGATTGATCAGGGTTCATCAGAGCTCAATATCATCATCGGTGTAAGCAATGATGACTTTGACAAGGCAATAAAAGCCATCTACGATATTTTTGTTGTCACACAGCTGTAATAAGCTACGGAGAGATTATCCGTTGGAACCGGAATTGAATAGGATAATTTAAAAATTAAATGTAGAATTTATAAAATAAAATCGAATTGAATAAAATGAAAATCAGTTAGAATTCAATTGGCATTAAAAATACAGAGCTTGTCGTAATATTAATATATGACAAGCTCTGTATTTTTTGAATAAGTGAAACTTTGAAAAAGCTTTATGAGGATGCTCTAAATGATAAAAACGAAATACCCTCACATCCGGTAAAAATGCGCATATATTATAGCGAAAGGAAGAAGTTATTATGCAAAAAGACACTATAATATATGTTACGGATCAGAGGCAAAAGTACCTCGCTGATATGCTGGGAGGAGAACAGACAGATTGCAGAAATATCGGCGGGATTGATTATGAGCGTGTTGGGAATATTGTGTTTCCTACACCGTTTTCAAAGCTAAAGCTTATAAATAGTGATATAGAAAAATTAAAACATAATATAATAATTAACAATATTGCAGTGTGGGGCGGCAAGATGCCGGAGTGCTTTCCCGGCATTGACAGGGGCTGTGACTTTATGAGAGATGAGACTGTCATAGAGCAGAATGCCATTGTTACGGCCGAGGCCACTGCGTCCATAGCAATACAAAAAAGCATACATGGTATATACGGCTCAAAGGTACTTGTGAGCGGGTTTGGAAAATGCGGAAAGGCAATTGCCCGCGTTTTTTCTGCTATGGGAGCCCATGTCATGGTGATGGCAAGGAGAAAACAGGCAAGGCATGAGGCCGCTGAACTGGGATATGAAACGGTGGATTTTAATGATCCTGCCAAGGCATGTTTTGAAACACTGTTTCTCATAAACACAGTACCTGATAGGGTTATAGATGAAAGTTTAATCATGATTTTGCAAAAAGATGCGATAATTATAGACATTGCATCTAAGCCCGGCGGCTGTGATTTTGAGGCCTGTAAGAGGTATCAGATAAACTGTACGCATGCGCTCGGTCTTCCGGGCATATACTGTCCGAAAACCGGTGCAAAAATACTTTATGACTGTATGAAAAGAAAAGGTATGACGGAGGGCTTATGGTTATTTCGGATTGCACCGTAGGAATGGGAATTACAGGCTCCTTCTGTAGTTTTGAAAAGACTAAGGATGTTGCAAAGCGGCTCGTGGATAGCTTCACACATGTGACACCTGTATATTCCTATAATGCACAGATGATGAACACACGCTTTGGAAAGGCGGGAGACTTTATGCATACTATCTCCGAAATCACAGGGGATGAGGGCATCAGGACACTGCAGGAGGCAGAGCGTGTCGGTCCGGGAAAGCTGTTTGACGTGATGGTGATTTACCCATGCACCGGCAACACAGCGGCAAAGCTTGCAAACGGCATAGTGGATACACCGGTCCTTCTCGCGGCAAAGGCTCATCTGAGAAACGGCAGACCGCTTGTTATCGGGATTTCCACAAATGATGCGCTCGGCATCAACTTTAAGAATATCGGAAAGCTGATGAATATGAAAAATATTTATTTTGTGCCGTTTGGGCAGGATGACTGTGTGAAGAAACCAAATTCACTCGTGTGTGACGGCAAACAGGTTGTCAGCACAATAAATGAAGTGATGGCCGGACGACAGATTCAGCCGGTAATCCTCTAGAGTGGGGGATATTGCTTTACGATGGCTGTAGTGCTGCAGTATTAGTAGTAGTAAGGGACGCTGCTTGCGGGCACCGCGGTGGTCTGTATACACTCAGGTGTCCGCTACACTGCGCAGCCAAGATACTGTATGAATTATGCCGTATAGGCTTTCATAGGAGGACGAAACCGTCGAAACTCGCCATCCATGGCTCGATTTCTCCTTGCCTCGGCGTCCATGCCTCGGCATTTCTGTGTAGCATGTGCATAATTCGACAGTATCTAAGCCGCTTCGCTATTCACGGACACCGGAGTGTATGCAGCCCACCGCGGTGCCCGCAAGCAGCGTCCCTTACGTTACGGTGTAATACGTTATGGCATAAATAAATATAAGAAAAGATTTATGAATCTGAATCATTGCTGGTCACACTGTTATGTGTGAACAGTAACTTCTGAATTGAAAAACTGAGTTGGAAAATGTGAAAAAACATAGTAAAGATGTAAAAATATATGTTATAATCATGTATACACAAAAAAACTGAAAACACAGGAGGATAAAATATGTCATATATTTACAAAACAAAAGGAACCTGTTCAACACAGATTGAGCTTGACCTCGATGGAGATGTAGTACATAACGTAAAGTTTACAGGAGGTTGCAACGGAAATCTTAAGGCTATCCCAAAACTCGTTGAAGGACTCACAGTTGCCCAGGTAGAGGAAAAAATCGGTGGAATTAAATGTGGATTTAAGAATACATCCTGCGGCGATCAGCTCGCAAAAGCATGCCGCGAAGCATATGAAGCCCAAAAGTAATGAAATAACCAGTAAAATAGCTTCCGTATATAAACATGTAGCTCCAAATAAACATGTAGCTCCAAATAAACATGTAGCTCCAAAAGCTCTCCCATAAGGAGAGCTTTTGAATTAAAAAAATAATTCTGCCATGCTTCGCGCACAACAAAGTGGATCCGGGAAGTACATAGTGTGTTCAGAATAAAAAATATGAACTGCCACGGTGTTCCATAAACTCAAATAGCATGAAGCACTATCACCAAAACACAGCCTGTCCGGGCAAAAAGCCGTGGCTGACTTCATATTTTTTATGAGGAATATACTGTGTGCTCCCCCGGACCTCACAGCCTCCCACGCGCGAAGCCCCCCATTAAATCTCGACACTCCCAAAAATATTTTTATAAAATGTTTACAAAACATTCATCCCTTTAGGTTGTGCAATCATCCTCAAAGTGTTACAATAACACTATTGTGAGCCTGTACAAGGGCAATTTGAAGTTATAGGAGAAAAATATGAGCGCATTTTCAAAAATCTTTGGTTCTCACAGCGAGAGAGAGCTTAAGAGAATTTACCCGATTGCTGACAAGGTTGAGTCGTATAAGGAAGCAATGGGAAAGCTTTCCGATGAAGAATTAAAGGATAAGACAAGGGAGTTTAAAAAGCGTCTGGAGGACGGAGCAACACTTGATGATATTCTTCCGGAGGCATTTGCTACAGTAAGAGAGGCTGCTAAGCGTGTGCTTGGCATGGAACATTATAGAGTACAGATAATCGGTGGTATTATTTTGCATCAGGGACGTATTGCAGAGATGCGTACCGGTGAAGGTAAGACACTTGTTTCTACACTTCCTGCATACCTTAATGCACTTGAGGGCAAGGGAGTGTGCATTGTCACAGTCAATGATTACCTTGCAAAGCGTGATGCTGAGTGGATGGGACAGGTTCATGAGTTCTTAGGTCTTAAGGTCGGCGTGGTGCTTGGCGGCATGGACAATGACGAGCGCAGGGAGGCTTACGGCTGTGATATTACATATATCACAAACAATGAGCTTGGATTCGATTACCTGCGTGACAACATGGTTATTTACAAGGAGCAGCTTGTTCAGAGAGGTCTCCACTATGCTATCATCGATGAGGTCGATTCAGTGCTTATCGATGAGGCACGTACACCTCTTATCATTTCAGGACAGAGTGGTAAGTCGACAAGACTTTACGAGGCATGCGATATCCTAGCTACACAGATGAAGCGTGGTGAGGATGTTCCTGAGTATTCAAAGATGGATGCCATCATGGGCATTGTCCAGGACGAGACCGGTGATTTCATCGTAAATGAGAAGGACAAGGTCGTAAACCTTACACAGGATGGTGTGAAAAAGGTAGAACAGTTCTTCCATATCGAGAACCTTGCAGATCCGGAGAATCTTGAGATCCAGCACAATATCATACTTGCGCTTCGTGCGCACAACCTCATGTTCAAAGATCAGGACTATGTGGTAAAGGATGATGAGGTACTTATTGTAGATGAGTTTACCGGACGTATCATGCCTGGACGACGTTATTCGGACGGATTGCATCAGGCTATCGAGGCAAAGGAGCATGTAAAGGTCAAGAGAGAGAGCAAGACCCTTGCCACAATCACATTCCAGAACTTCTTCAACAAGTTTGACAAGAAGGCCGGTATGACAGGTACAGCTCTCACAGAGGAAAAAGAGTTCCGTGATATCTACGGCATGGATGTTGTCGAGATACCTACAAATAAGCCGGTAGCGCGTATTGATTTGCAGGATGCTGTATACGCTACCAAAAAGGAAAAGTTCAAGGCAGTTGTGGATGCGGTTAAAGAGGCACATGAAAAGGGACAGCCTGTTCTTGTAGGTACAATCACCATCGAGACATCAGAGCTTTTGAGCGGCATGCTCAAGAGAGAGGGAATCCCTCACACAGTATTAAATGCCAAGTTCCATGAGAAAGAGGCAGAGATTGTTGCACTTGCAGGACAGCACGGTGCAGTTACAATAGCAACCAACATGGCAGGCCGTGGTACCGATATTAAGCTTGACGATGAGGCAAAGGCTGCCGGAGGTCTTAAGATTATCGGTACAGAACGCCATGAGTCAAGACGTATAGACAATCAGCTCCGTGGACGTGCAGGACGTCAGGGAGATCCTGGTGAGTCACAGTTCTTCATCTCACTCGAGGATGACCTCATGAGACTTTTCGGTTCAGAGCGTCTGATGGGTGTTTTCAATGCGCTCGGAGTACCGGAGGGCGAGCAGATCCAGCATAAGATGCTCACATCTGCTATCGAGAAGGCTCAGGAGAAAATCGAGGCCAACAACTTTGGTATTCGTAAAAATCTTCTCGAGTATGACCAGGTGGACAATGACCAGAGAGAGATTATCTACAGCGAGCGTATGAAGGTGCTTAACGGTGACAACATGCGTGATGCTATCCTTAAGATGGTTCAGGAGCAGGTTGAGAAGTCTGTCGACAGATGTATTTCCGAGGAAATTGACAGAGCTGACTGGGATCTTGTAGAGCTCAACGAGCTTGTGCTTCCGGTCATTCCGCTTGATCCGATTACAAAAGAGGATATTGAGTCAATCAAGAATGCAAAGCAGCTTAAGCAGTACTTAAAGGAAAAGGCTGTCATGCTTTATGAGCAGAAGGAGACAGAATTCCCTGAGCCTGAGCAGTTCAGAGAGATTGAGCGTGTCGTGCTTCTTCGTGTAATCGACAGAAAGTGGATGGATCACATCGATGATATGGCACAGCTTCGTCAGGGAATCGGCTTACAGGCTTATGGACAGAAAGATCCAATCGTAGAGTACAAGATGGCAGGCTTTGATATGTTTGACGACATGATTTCGGCTATCCAGGAGGATACTGTCAGACTGCTGTATCATGTACAGGTTGAGCAGAAGGTTGAGCGAGAGCAGGTTGCAAAGATTTCGGGCACAAACAAGGATGAGTCAGCACAGAATGCACCAAAGCGCCGTGCAACAGCCAAGGTATATCCGAATGACCCATGTCCATGCGGCAGTGGCAAGAAATATAAGCAGTGCTGTGGACGTGTGAAGTAAATTTTAAATGGCTGTAATCGTTGCTGGTCACACTGTTAGGTGTGAACAGTAACATAAAATAAATAAACAAGAACGAATGTTCTGAAAATTGTGGACAAAGTCGATTTTTTGTAGTAAAATAAAGCACATAAGTGCATACTATAAATGATTGACTTTGTCTTTTTATAATTTTACAAAAGCAGTATTTAAGATTTTTTTGGAGGAAGCGTGCGTTATGGAATTTAAACTGCATTCAAAATACAAGCCGACCGGCGACCAGCCGCAGGCAATAGAGCAGCTTGTGAAGGGATTTAAGGAGGGCAACCAGTTTGAGACCTTACTTGGAGTTACCGGCTCCGGCAAGACCTTTACCATGGCTAATGTCATTGCAGCACTAAATAAGCCTACACTTATCATATCGCACAATAAGACACTGGCGGGGCAGCTCTATGGTGAGATGAAGGAGTTTTTCCCCGAAAATGCAGTAGAGTACTTTGTTTCCTACTACGACTATTACCAGCCTGAGGCATATGTGCCGCAGTCTGATACGTACATAGCCAAGGATTCCTCTGTAAATGATGAGATAGATAAGCTCAGGCTTTCAGCCACGGCAGCGCTCACAGAGCGAAAGGATGTCATTGTCGTGGCATCGGTTTCCTGCATATACGGACTTGGAAGTCCTGATGAGTGGACAGGCATGAGTATTTCGCTGCGCCCGGGGCAGGAGAGGGACAGGGATGATCTCGCGAGGGCTCTCATAGATTTACAGTACACCAGGAATGATATGGATTTTCACCGAGGCACCTTCAGAGTGCATGGTGATGTGCTTGATATATTTCCGGCAAATGCCGATGATACGGCAATCAGGGTTGAGTTTTTCGGTGATGAGATAGATCGGATAGTGGAGGTTGATGTGCTGACCGGCGAGGTAAAGTGCTCGCTTGAGCATACGATGATTTTCCCTGCATCCCACTATGTAGTTTCGCAGGAGAAGATAAATGAGGCCTGCCTCAATATAGAGAAAGAGCTTGATGAGCGTGTGAAGTATTTTAAAGGCGAGGACAAGCTCATAGAGGCTCAGCGAATAGCAGAGAGGACCAATTTTGACATAGAGATGATGAGGGAGACAGGCTTCTGCTCTGGAATTGAGAACTATACGAGGCATCTGAACTTTGCAAAGCCGGGGGAGCCTCCTATGACACTCATAGATTTCTTCCCGGATGATTTTCTCATAATCGTGGATGAGTCACATATCACGATTCCACAGATAGGCGGTATGTATGCGGGTGACCGCTCCAGAAAGACCACTCTTGTGGACTATGGCTTCAGACTGCCCTCTGCCCTTGACAACAGACCTCTCAATTTCGAGGAGTTCGAGGGTAAAATAGACCAGATGCTCTTTGTCTCAGCCACTCCGAATAAGTATGAGAATGAGCATGAGCTGCTTCGTGCGGAGCAGATTATCAGACCGACAGGACTTTTGGATCCTGAGATATCAGTGCGCCCTGTTGAGGGACAGATTGATGACCTTGTGTCAGAGGTCAATAAGGAGACTGCAAACCATCACAAGGTGCTTATCACCACACTCACAAAGCGTATGGCTGAGGATCTCACAAACTATATGGCAGAGCTTGGCATCAGGGTAAAGTACCTGCATTCAGATATAGATACACTTGAGAGAGCGGAGATAATACGTGACCTGCGTCTTGACGTATTTGACGTGCTCGTCGGCATCAATCTGCTCAGGGAGGGACTTGATATCCCGGAGATTACACTTGTTGCCATACTCGATGCGGATAAGGAAGGCTTCCTTCGTTCAGAGACCTCACTTATACAGACGATAGGACGTGCCGCACGTAACAGTGAGGGCCATGTTATCATGTACGCTGACAAGATTACAGACTCCATGCGTGTCGCAATTGACGAGACAAAGCGTCGTAGAAAGGTACAGGAAGAGTACAATGAGGCTCACGGCATCACGCCACAGACTATACAGAAATCCGTGCGTGATCTCATAGCTATCTCAAAGAAGGTAGCGGCCGATGAGAATGCTCTTGACAAAGATCCGGAGTCAATGAGCAAAAAAGAGCTTGAGAAGCATATTGCAGATATAGAGAAAAAGATGAAAAAAGCGGCGGCAGAGCTCAATTTCGAGGCGGCTGCTGAGTACAGGGATAAGCTTATTATGCTTAAAAACACATTGAGAGACGTAAAATAAAAGCTTATAACATCCGGAAGCAATTTGGAGGAACACAAATTATGGCAAAAAAAGAAAGAAAATACATCAAAATACGAGGTGCCAGCGAACACAATCTAAAGTGCGTCAGTCTCGACATCCCGAGAGATGAGTTTGTTGTTTTTACAGGGCTTTCAGGCTCCGGCAAGTCATCACTGGCATTTGATACCATATATGCTGAGGGGCAGCGAAGGTACATGGAGTCACTTTCATCGTATGCGCGTCAGTTTTTAGGACAGATGGAGAAGCCGAATGTGGAGTCTATAGAGGGACTTCCGCCTGCCATTTCCATTGACCAGAAATCCACCAACAAGAACCCACGTTCAACTGTCGGAACGGTCACAGAGATATATGATTACTTCAGACTGCTTTATGCCAGAATTGGAATACCACACTGTCCGAAGTGCGGGCGTGCCATTACAAAGCAGACGATAGACCAGATGGTGGATACTGTTATGGCGCTGCCTGAGCGCACCCGTATCCAGCTTCTTGCACCGGTGGTCAGAGGCCGCAAGGGTGAGCACCAGAAGCTGTTCGAGAGAGCCAAAAAGAGCGGATACGTGCGTGTGATTGTAGATGGCAGCATGTATGAGCTCTCCGAGGATATCCCAATGGAGAAAAATATAAAGCACAATATTGATATTGTTGTAGACCGTTTGGTTGTAAAGCCGGGCATAGAGAAGAGGCTTACTGATTCACTTGAAAATGTATTTGAACTGACAGAGGGCAATGCCATAGTTGATATTGTGGATGGCGAACAGATGACCTTTTCCCAGAATTTTGCGTGCCCTGACTGTGGCATAAGCATAGATGAGGTTGAGCCGAGAAGCTTCTCCTTCAATAATCCGTTCGGAGCATGTCCGACCTGCTACGGACTCGGCTACAAGATGGAGTTTGACCCGCAGCTTATGGTGCCAGACTCATCGCTTTCCATATCTGAGGGCGCCATACAGGTGATGGGCTGGCAGTCATGTACAGACCCAAAGAGCTATACCTATGCGACACTTCGTGCGTTGCATGAGGGCTATGGGCTTCCTCTCGACACACCGATTGATGATTTATCTGCAGATATGAAAAAGCTGCTGTTTTACGGTGGAGACGGCAGGGTGCTCAAGGTCAGATACAAGGGTCAGAGAGGCGAAGGCGTCTATGACCTTGTATGGAACGGCCTTGTGGACAATGTTGAGCGCCGATACAAGGAGACCTTTTCTGATACGGCAAAGGCAGAGTATGAGCAGTTTATGCGCATTACTCCGTGTACGAGTTGTAAGGGGCAGAGGCTTAAGCCGTCGTCACTTGCTGTTACGGTTGCGGACAAGAACATATATGAGATGACCTCCATGTCTGTGAAGGAGCTTGTGAAGTTCCTTGCTGATATAGAGCTTACAGAGCAGCAGCACTATATAGGAGACCAGATACTAAAGGAAATCCGAGCGAGAGTTGGCTTTTTGCAGCAGGTCGGCCTTGACTACCTCACCCTTACCCGTGGCACGGCAAGCCTTTCAGGCGGGGAAGCCCAGCGAATCAGGCTTGCCACGCAGATTGGATCAGGGCTTGTAGGTGTGGCATATATACTTGATGAGCCAAGTATCGGACTGCATCAGAGGGATAACGACAAGCTGCTTGGTGCACTTATGAATCTTAAGAATCTGGGAAATACGCTCATAGTTGTGGAGCATGATGAGGATACCATGCGTGCAGCGGATTATATCGTGGATGTAGGGCCGGGAGCCGGCTCGCACGGCGGGGAGATAGTGGCAGCAGGCTCGTTAAAGGACATTATAAAGTGCAAAAAATCACTCACAGGAGCATATCTGAGCGGCAAAATAAAGATACCGGTGCCACAGGAGAGGCGCAAGCCAAGCGGATATATCACGATAAGAGGAGCCAGGGAGAATAACCTAAAAAATATTGATGTGCAGATACCTCTTGGTATCATGACCTGTGTTACAGGCGTGTCGGGCTCGGGAAAGAGCTCATTGACCAATGAGATACTATACAAGCATCTGGCCAAATCCTTAAACAGAGCCAGGTGTATCGCAGGTGACCACGACGGTATAGATGGTCTTGAACAGCTTGACAAGGTCATAGACATCGACCAGTCACCGATAGGCCGTACACCCCGCTCTAATCCTGCCACATATACAGGTGTGTTTGACATGATAAGAGACCTGTTTGCATCAACACCTGATGCCAAGGCAAAGGGCTATAAAAAGGGCCGTTTCAGTTTCAATGTAAAGGGCGGTCGGTGTGAGGCCTGCGGCGGCGATGGAATCCTTAAGATAGAGATGCATTTTCTGCCTGATGTATATGTGCCGTGTGAGGTCTGTGGAGGCAAACGATATAACAGGGAGACGCTCGATGTAAAGTACAAGGGCAAGAGCATATACGATGTTCTTGATATGACAGTGGAGGAGGCACTTGAGTTTTTCAAAAATGTGCCAAAGATCCAGAACAAAATCCAGTCGCTCTATGATGTCGGACTATCCTACGTGAAGCTGGGACAGCCGTCCACAGAGCTTTCGGGTGGTGAGGCACAGCGTATCAAGCTTGCCACAGAGCTTAGCAGAAAGAGCACCGGAAAGACCATATATATACTTGATGAGCCTACCACAGGACTGCACTTTGCAGATGTACACAAGCTTGTGGAGATACTGCGCAGGCTCTCAGACGGAGGCAATACTGTAGTTGTTATCGAGCACAACCTCGACGTGATAAAGACAGCTGACTATATCATAGATATGGGACCTGAGGGCGGAGACGGCGGCGGAACCGTCATAGCGCAGGGCACACCTGAGGAGATATGCGAGGTAAAACAGTCATATACAGGCCGGTTTTTGAAACCATATCTGGAAAAAGACAAGGATAAACTTTAAAATTTTATTAAATATGACCTTTTTCAAAAAAAAAGTTTGAAAAATGGGATTTATTGTATATAATAAGAGAGTGTATGTGTAAATTTAAAGATATGGCAGGAAAGGGGCTATTAAAATGGTCGGATCAGATATCGGAATCGATTTAGGAACAGCAAGTATACTTGTTTATATAAAAGGAAAGGGTGTTGTGTTAAAGGAGCCTTCAGTAGTAGCCTTTGACAGGGACACCAACAAGATTAAGGCAATCGGAGAGGAAGCACGCCTCATGCTCGGAAGGACACCGGGTAATATCGTTGCAGTCAGACCGCTGCGTCAGGGTGTTATCTCAGATTATACAGTTACAGAGAAGATGATCAAGCACTTCATCCAGAAGGCGCTTGGTAAGAAGAGCTTCAGAAAGCCGCTCGTGAGCGTATGTGTGCCAAGTGGTGTTACGGAGGTTGAGAAGAAGGCCGTTGAGGATGCTACATTTGCAGCAGGAGCCAGAGATGTTAAGATTATCGAGGAGCCAATTGCAGCTGCAATCGGTGCAGGTATTGATATTTCAAAGCCATGCGGAAATATGATAGTAGATATCGGAGGCGGTACATCAGATATAGCAGTTATCTCACTCGGTGGTTCAGTAGTCAGCACATCTATCAAGATAGCCGGAGATGATTTTGATGAGGCAATTGTCAGATACATGAGAAAGAAGCATAACCTTCTCATCGGAGAGAGAACAGCTGAGGATATCAAAATCAAGATTGGTACATGCTACCCTCTCGCACAGCCGGAGACAATTGAGGTAAGAGGAAGAAACCTTGTAACAGGACTTCCAAGGACTATTACAGTCAGCTCAGAGGAGACAGAGGAAGCACTTCGTGAGGCAACTCTTCAGATAGTTGAGGCAGTGCACTCAGTGCTTGAAAAGACTCCACCGGAGCTTGCAGCCGATGTCGCAGACAGAGGAATCGTGCTTACAGGAGGCGGTTCACTGCTCAGAGGTCTTGAGGAGCTTATCGAGGAAAAGACCGGCATCAATACAATGACTGCAGAGCAGCCTATGACATGTGTTGCTATCGGTACAGGAAAGTATGTAGAGTTCCTTGCAGGCAAGAGAGATGAAGAATTCTAGAATATACGTTTTATAACAGGCAGCCGTGAGGGCGATGATATGTCCCTGCATTGCAGGAATGTATTGTCGCTTTTTTGTTAATATTGTTACAAATGGGGATATTACAGTCAGGGGGATTAGTGAACAAAATAAAGGATATTGGGAGAGGCGTAATCAATCTGGTATTTCCACCGCGCTGTCCGGTATGTGATGGTATAATTGGTCCGGTTGATAGATATATACACAGCAGATGCTGTGAAAAGCTCTTTCCGGTTGAGCAGCCACAGTGTATGCGCTGCGGGAAGCCGGTTTTGTCTGAGCGAAGAGAGTATTGTGACGACTGTGCACGGGCACTAGAGCATCACAGGCAGATGCGGGAAGATGACAGCTACAGGCAGGGCAAGGCGCTTTTTGCATACAAGGGCAGCATAAAGCAGACCATGTACAGGTTCAAGTATTCAAACAGACGTGAGTATGCGGCTTATTTTGCACAAACAGCAGTGGAAAGATATTCGGACTGGATACAGAGATGTGGGATAGATGTTATTATTCCGGTGCCGATGCACCGTAAAAAGATGCGCCAGAGAGGCTACAATCAGGCAGAGTGTTTTGCAAAGGCATTGTCTGAAAAAACAGGCATAAGGATGGCAAAAGGGCTTGTGCGCAGAGTGAAAAATACCAGTCCACTCAAGACAATGGGGTATGTTGAACGCAGAAATTGTCTCGAGGGGGCTTTTCAAGTGGCGGATAGTATTGTACAATATGACCAAATACTAATAGTAGATGATATATATACTACAGGCAGTACGGCGGAGTCGATTGGGCACGAGATAGCAAAGAAATGTCCCGGCCGTGTATATGTGCTGTGTATTTGCATAGGACAGGGAAGTTAGGAGGGTTTTATCAGATGAGAATATCTAATTGTAAGGGCTGTGGCAGAATATTTAATGTACTGTCAGATGAGCAGTACTGCCCGAACTGCCAGAAAAAAATGGATGAGAAATTTGATATAGTAAAGAGATTTGTTGAGGATAATCCAAATGTGCCGGTTGAGACAGTGGCCAAGGAGACCGATACATCCATGAAGCAGATAAATAGGTGGATACGTGAGGAAAGGCTTTCGTTTTCACCGGATTCATCATATGGTATACCATGCGAGAACTGTGGCAGGATGATACGTACAGGCAGATTTTGTGATGAGTGCAAGACTAAGCTCACAAACACACTACGCAGTGCCCTTGACACACCAAAGAGCCAGGATAGGCAGCTGTGGCAGCAGGATGACAAAAACCGTATGAGATATATCAAGTAACAGGTAAGAGGATGATTTATGATAAACGAAGAAAAAGTAAGGGAACTGTTTAATATTGCTCTATGTGACAGCAAAAGCGATGACAGCCGTGTGCAGAAGCAGTCCGCAAGCTATTACGGATGGGACTATATATGGAAAGAGGGCTTAAAAAGCTTCTTTACAGGTACATTCGCATTTGCAGGGCTTGTTGTGATGTGGGTTGCTGTCAATGCAGCAGAGCTTTTGGACAGAATCAATAAGCTTGATTTTAAGGCAATGGGTGTCACAATAGGCATACTGTATATTGCGTTTATGGCGGTTTACATTTTTGTCACAATTGTGGTGTATACTGCAAGATATAAGGCCGGCAGAAGAGAAGTGCGCAAATACGCAAATCACCTGAAGGCAGTGGGCAGAATATATTCCCGTGAGGAAAAGATTAAGCGTTAGGGAGGCTTTATGAACAAGTTACTGGAAATTAAGGATAAGGCAGTCAAATTTTGCGGTGAGTATGAGCACTTTATACTTCCGGTTGTGAGATTTGCCGTTGCATTTATCGCATTTATAACAATAGATTTGAATATCGGCTATATGGCGAAAATAAGCTCGATGCTTGTGGCACTGCTTTTAGCGCTTGTGTGTGCACTGCTTCCGGTGAATGCAATACTCTGGATTGCTTCGATTATGATACTTTTAGATATGTATGCGCTGTCCATAGAGGTTTTTGCTATCACATTTGTACTTTTTTTAGTACTGTATTTTGTCTATTTCCGTTTTGCACCGAAGGATGGCATGCTTGTGATACTCACACCTATATGCTTTCAGCTTCACATACCATCTGTTATGCCGGTTGCAGCAGGTCTTTTAAGAAGAGCTTATTCGGTTGTTGCAATAATATGTGGCACACTGCTGTACTATTTCTTTGATGGAATCAGACAGAATGCATCAGCGCTTGCAGAGGTGGTAGATAAAAAGGGGCAGAGCACTACAAAGCTCAATGTGACAATGGGACAGCTTCTTGACAACAAAGAGATGTTTATAGTTATGGCAATCTTTGTTATCACCACACTGGTGGTGTATCAGGTCAGACGATTGAAAATCAACAATTCATGGACTGTTGCTACCATAGCAGGAGGGCTCATACAGTTGGTTGCACTTGTTGTTGCTTATCTGGTGCTCGGACTGCCGGAGAAGATAATCTGGCTTGTGCTCAGCACTGTAGTTGCTATTTTTGCAGGTGTTGTCATACAGTTTATATTTATGAATCTTGACTATGCACGTACAGAAAACGTACAATTTGAGGATGATGAATATTACTATTACGTCAAGGCAGTTCCAAAGAAGATGATTGCCAAGGAGGAAAAGGTTGTAAAGCACTTTGGCAATACAGGAAGCCTTGGAAAGAAGATTCCGAGACATAATCAGGAAAATATCAGCAAAGAGGCTATTGCAAAAGATCTCGAAATAGACGAAAATATATTTGAGGATGACAAATAGTTACATAGTATAAGAGAAAGGAGGGCGCTATGGATAATGTGAGTGGTGTATTGATACGCTTCAAGGACCAGTTCCTTACATTCACAAATGTGCCGGGCATCAAAATCGGTGTGATAGACATTATAGAGATACTTATTATTTCAGTGCTCTTCTATCATATACTTTTGTGGATAAAGACCACGAGGGCATGGAATCTGTTCAAGGGCCTTATTATCATACTGTTGTTTGTGCTTGTTGCAGCATTGTTCCAGATGGATACGATACTGTGGCTTGCTGAGAAACTCTTTAATATAGGTCTCGTGGCACTTGTCGTTATTTTTCAGCCTGAGCTTCGAAATGCCTTGGAGAATATTGGTGGAAAGACCTTTTTGGGTGATTTCTTCAATACCGGCAGGGGCGAGATTGAGAAATTCTCCGACAAGACAATCGATGAGCTGGTGCGTGCATGCTTTGCGATGGGCAGAGTAAAGACAGGAGCGCTAATAGTCATGGAGGATGAGATAAATCTGGGAGAGTATATCAGAACAGGAATAGATGTGGATGCCATACTTACAAGTCAGCTCCTCATCAATATTTTTGAGAAAAACACACCGCTTCATGACGGAGCGGTTATCGTGCGTGGCAACCGTGTAGTGTCAGCTACATGTTACCTTCCGCTATCAGACAGCCTGTCACTCTCGAAGGATTTGGGAACCAGACACCGTGCAGCGGTCGGAGTCAGCGAGATAAGTGATTCGCTTACTATCATAGTTTCAGAGGAGACAGGAGCAGTTTCTACAGCATACAAGGGGCATATTGAGCACGATATAGATGCCGATCATCTACGCACACAGCTTAAGCTCCTGCAGAACAGACATAGGGAGCCGGGTAAATTTGAATTAATTAAAAGGAGGTTTAAGAATGGGAAAGAAGCTTCTAAAAACCTTCACAAATAATATAGGCTTTAAAATACTTGCGATAGCATTTGCATTTATACTCTGGCTTGTGGTCTACAATCTCAATGACCCGGTCAAGACAAAGACATTTACCACAACAGTCACCGTCACAGGCCGTGATTCGGTTGTTGACAAGGGGCTATGGCCTACCATCAAGGATTCGGAAAAGACTATCAGCTTTTCGGTATCAGGCAAGAGAAGCTATCTGAACGAGCTTGATGATTCTGATTTTTACGCAAATGTCGACCTTGCAAATATCATAGTAGATAAGGATGATACGAATAAGGCAAGCGTAAAGGTAGATATTGGATGCACCAAGTACAGACATTCGATTACCTTCAACGGTGGAGATCATATGCTCCCGCTTTCGGTTGAAAAATATATGCAGAAGCAGTTTGAGGTAAAGGTATCATTGGATGGAAGTCTCTCAGGTGCGAAAGCACTGGGAAACAAGCCACAGGCAAATCCAAAGGTAGTAAAGATCGGAGGTCCTGAGTCCATTGTTTCAACTATAGCATCGGCCAATGTAAATATAAAGGTCGATGACAATACCATAATATCAGATAATCAGATAACTGATCGCGGTGATCTCACTCTGATTGATGATAATGGCGATGAGATAGATATATCAAAGCTTGATGTGGACAGCCAGTATCAGTCTATAGCAGTGACAGTTGATGTCCTAAGTACCAAGGAGGTGCCTATCAAGTGTACTACGACAGGCTCACCGGCAGGAGGAAAGAGCGTGCTCGGAGTAGAACTATCAGAGGAGTCTGTAATGCTCAAAGGTAATGCAGAAGCATTGAACAATATCACATCTATAGATGTGGGACCAATTGATATATCGGGCGCAACAGACGATATAAGTACATCTGTTGACCTGACAGGATATCTGCCGGATGGAGTTTTTATAGTGAACTCATCCAAGGCAAAGCTCAGTATAGATATAAAGATTGAAACAAATGCGACTTCAACCATGACGCTGAACAGTTCCAATATCACATATGACGGACTGGAAGAGGGATATACGCTTACATTTGTAACAGATAAGAGCAGTGTCATAGTAAGCGGCACCCAGTCTGATATAGATACACTTTCGGGAACTACACTGAAGGGTAAAATTGATGTGACAGGCCTTGGTACAGGTACACATACAGTGACGGTAAAGCCAAATCTGGATGAGACCAAGTACACATGGGGCGAGATAAAGGTTCAGATAGTTATCGGAAGGGAAGGTGACGGAGGCGGCACAACGGGAACTGATGGTACAGGAACAGCCTCGGGCTCAACAACAGGCGGTACAACATCAGGCGACACCGGCACAGGCGGTTCATCGTCATCGGGCAGCACATCGTCAGGAAACACCGGAAATAACGGCTCTGACAGTTCATCACATTGATAGATATATAACCGAAAAGAGGTAATAAAAGTGGTAGCACAAAAAATAATAATCAAGAATCCTACCGGATTACATTTACGTCCGGCCGGCAATCTCTGCAAAGAGGCAATGAAATTTAAATCAAAGGTAACATTTATATATGACGAGAAAAATGTAGCTAATGCAAAGAGTGTACTTTCAGTGCTTGGAGCATGCATAAAGTCAGGCGATGAGATAGAGCTTATCTGCAATGGCGAGGATGAGAGTGAGGCACTTGAACACCTTATACAGTACATCAAGGATGGACTCGGAGAGTAGTACACAAGGAAACAGGTATACATGGAGAAACATATATGGAGAAGCTTTTAACCATAGTCGTTCCGGCTTACAATGTTGAAAAGTATATAAAGAACTGTCTTGACTCGTTTATAGATTTGTCTGTGCTCAGAAGTCTGGAGATACTCATAGTGGATGATGGTTCCACAGATTCCACAGCCAGCCTGGCACATACCTACGAGCAGAAATATCCATACAGCTTCAAGGTGCTCTCCAAGGAGAACGGAGGCCATGGATCTACCATCAACTATGCGATACCGCGTGCAACAGGAAAGTATTTTAAGGTGGTGGATGGTGATGACTGGCTGGACAAGAGCCTTTTGCCACAATTTGTACAGCTTTTGAAGCACACACACTCGGATGTCATATCCAATGACTTCAACCTGGTGGATGATAGGACAAAGAAGGTCACAAAGCGCAGAAAGGCAGTGTCCAACTCTTATCACTACAACAGGGAGTGGGGCTTTGCTGAGGCAGTCATGGACCCGCTGATCACTATACATTCCATGACCATCCGTACTGATGTATTGCAGAAGAATGATATTCGTGTGGATGAGCACTGCTTCTACGAGGACCAGGAGTATATACTCTACTCTATACCATACTGCACAAGCATCACGTTTTCACCTCTGCCGCTGTATCAGTACAGACTTGGAAGGAGTGGCCAGAGCGTGGACATAAAGATGATGATCAAGCGTCATGACCAGCACCTTAAGGTGCTTGATGCACTGTTTGAGTACAACAACGTGCACGGCAATCTGCAGACCTACAAGAAGCAGTACCTTGAGCGCGGCATAGCCGAGGCAGTCGATGATGAGTACCAGATATTTCTGGCAAAGGGCAATGATGCAAGGAACGTTGAGCAGATGAAGAAGTTTGACGAGATGTTGCGTGAGGAGCACCCGGGAGTGTACCGGGCGTGCAGCAGGAAGAGCGTCTGGATGCTTAGAAAAACAGGTTTTAAGATATTTCCGATGGCAGCATGGGTCTATAGCAGACTGCGTGGTAATTAATTTCATGAATAGGCGTTAATGAGTATGCAATACTCTTTTTAATAATAGTAATCAGGACGGATAGAACAGTTAATGAGTAAAATATTATCAATCATAATACCAACATATAATGCAGAAAAGTTTCTGAATAAGGGGCTGTCGTCATTTCTGGTATGCAGGGATACAGATGCACAGACAGCACAGCACAACTGTAAAATGGCAACGGAGGGCCGCTTTGAGGAAATAGATATTGACAAGGCTATACTCGATAAGCTTGAGGTGATAGTCGTAAATGACGGCACACCTGACAAAAGTGTTGAAGTGGCGCAGAAATTTGTGGACTGGTATCCGGATACCTTTGTCATAGTAAATAAAACAAATGGTGGACACGGTTCTGCAATCAACACAGGCGTGGAGCATGTGAGAGGAAAGTATTTAAAGGTGGTCGATGCAGATGACTGGGTAGATACGCTTGCGCTAAAGAAGTTAATTACCACATTGCAGGTATTAGAGGCAGCACAGGAAAAGCAGGATACGCGTGTCATGGATGCTATGTTGATGAGCTATACTACCTACGATCTGCAGAAAGCAGCCAAAGGAGATATACCTTACGAGGAGCATCTTGTTGTTCCGGGAACAAAGCATGATAAGAGTGTGGATATTCAAAATCTTGGAGGACCATATTCATCACAGGTGATAGCAAAACACTTTGATGATGTATACTGGGGACTTACATTTCACGGCATATTATATAACACTGCATTTTACAGAGGGCTTGCACATAAATTGGCAGAGGGCATTTTCTATGAGGATCAGGAATATGCTGCAGTGCCGATGGCATATGCTGATACCATATATGTATATGATGAGCAGCTATATCAGTATAGGATAGGCGATGTAAGCCAGAGCATATCTATGGAAAGCTCGCTTAAGAGGCTGTCTCACTATGAGACGGTCATCAGAACATTGATTGCTGAAGGGGGTAATTCAGAAGAATTTGCACCGGGAGGTAAGCAAATATGGGGCATAAAGACTGCAAAGTTCATAGATGATTACTATCAGCTGTGTCTTATAAAAAATCCGGACAAAAAGATGCTGAGAGATAGGATGGAGAAATTTACATCTGAGATAAAGTCGGCAGACGGATATATATATGGTCTGATAGAAAAGAACTACAAGGTTTTTAGGATGTTAAATAAGCTTCATATGAATGAAAAAGTCTATCAGAAGGTGTTTATACCAATGGTGCACTTAATCAGAAAATAATCATGAAAGAAACCAGAGAAGAGATGGAAACGAAAGTATTATCAATAATTGTACCCACATACAAAGCAGAACAGTTCCTTGACAAAGGCTTGAGCAGCTTTATACTTGACGATGGGCTTATGGACAAGCTCGAGGTAATTGTGGTGGACGACGGAACACCTGATAATAGTGTTGAAGTGGCTAAAAAGTATATTAGTAGATATCCGGGAACATTTAGGGTACTTAGTAAGAAAAATGGAGGACATGGTTCTGCCATAAATGCCGGTATACAGGTAGCGGAGGGAAAATACTTTCAGGTGGTAGATGCGGATGATTGGGTAGATACGGACATATTGTCAGACACAGTGGAAATGCTTGAAAAAAATGATGCAGATGCGTTTATACATGCACATCGCACATATGATATAAGCACGGAGCAGATAGAACATAAGCATGTGCGGTGTCCGGATGAGTCTAAACAATACAATCTTGAGCAGATGATGAGCTTTTGGGATGATATATACTGGGGCCTTACATTCCATGGAGTATTATACAATACAGAGTTCTACAGACGGCTTGGATACAGCCTTATAGAGGGAGTATACTATGAGGATCAGGAGTATTCGACTATACCGCTTGCATTTGCACAAAAGATTAGGATATATGATGGAGAACTATATGTTTATCGTATAGGAGATGTCAATCAGAGTGTCAGTACCAAAAGCCTTATAAAACGTCTGCCGGATTTGGAACAGGTGATAATCCGTCTGGCACAGGGATGCAGCCTGAAGGAAAAATTCGCAGCGGGCGGTGAGCGATATTGGCTTAAAAAGCTCACAAAGTGTGTCACAGACTACTATCATGTGGCTCTTATAATCAATTCTGATAAGAGAGCAGGCCGGAAAAGAGTGAAAGAACTGAATAGAAAGCTGCGTGGAGAGTATCCATGGCTGTATGATATGTGCCATGCGAAATACATGATATTTGATGTGTGCAGTCATTTGCATATGAGCGAGCATATGTATACAGTGACTATAGGCAGTCTTACTGAGCTTCGCAGCAGGATGAAGCGTGCGAATAAATTGCCACTTGAGTGTGTATAAATAAAGTGGTACAATAATTTGCTGTGAGAAATAATATAGTAGAGAAGAGGATGAATATGAAAGAGATAAAAGTAAAGCTTCTTGTTATATTTACCTTGGTGCTGACAACATTAGGGCTTGCAGGCTGTGGCAAGAAGGATTATAAGACCTTTCCGGATAAGTACACGCTTTCATCAGTGGATGTAGGAGGCATGACAGCGAAAGAAGCAAAGAAAGCTATCAAGAAGGCAATAGATAAATACCAGATTAAAGTAAAGCTTGATGATGCAGAGTTTGAAATGAATGCAGAGGATCTCGGACTTGAGTATAATGAAAAGGCGGATATGCAGACTCTCATCAATGCAGCAAATAGAAATAAAGTGCCGGATAAGCAGGTCAAACTGTTTAACATGAAAAAGGGTGATGAAATGCAAAATGCACTCGTTGATTCATATATCACAGCCATGACAGAGGCACAGACAGATAGTACTTCTAATACAGATAATGATACTGATGATACAAAGCAGGCAGATAAATCAGATGCTGAAATATTTGACATAAAGACAGTAGTGCCTTATCGTGCTACCATCACCTATAATGCTGATGCAGGTCAGTTTGAAGGAGTGGATGGAGTATCAGGAGACGCTCCGATATATGATAAAGCAGCTACCAAACTTTCAAGTGCTGTAAAGGAAATGAAGAAGAAAGCAGAGCTTGAATCATCTACAGGCTACGTAGAAGGCGAAAAGGCAGCGGATAGTGATGCAGTCAAGAAAGCACTCAAGGAAGCTGATGCATACCTTGATGTCACGGTAACATGCAACTTTAATCCGGCTACAGGTGAGCCTGCTACGGAGACTGTAGCTAAAGAACAGATAGCACAGTGGCTTATAGTGGGTAATGATGGTCTTACAGTATCGCTGGATGGTGAAAATATGGCTACATATTGTACACAGCTGGCGCAAAAGCATGATGTTTCAAAGAAGAAAACAGGTAAGTTTAAGACTACAAGTGGAGATACAATAGATGTACCGGTAGCATCATCTGGTCAGACCGTAGATGGAAATAAGCTTTATGAATCAATTTATGAAGCTATAGATGGAAAAAAATCAACAACGGTCGAGGCTGTATATAGTGAGGCAAAGGTTGAAGAGACAGGTGAATTTGTCACATATGGTGGCAACTACTGTGAGGTTGATTTGACAAATCAGATGGTATATGTATACAAGGATGGCAAGCAGGTAGTGTCAAGCCAGTGTGTTACCGGCTGTATAGCAAAAGGACATGGTACACCTACAGGAGTATACTCCATATTCTCAATGGACAAGGATAGATACTTAAGGGGAGATGGATACAAGTCGTGGGTAAATTTCTTTGTTCCGTTTAACGGAGGTATAGGTTTTCATGATGCTTCGTGGAGGAGCACATTTGGAGGTAATATATACCTGTACAGCGGAAGTCATGGATGTATTAATATGCCATATTCTGAGGTGAAAAAGCTGTTTGCTAATGTGTCAATGGGCGAGACCGTTATAGTATATGGTGGAGCAACGTCAGTTGATGGCAAAGAACAGTCATTTACAGGACAGGATGCTTACAGTGTGACAGAGGGGGATGCCAGCTTTAATCTTGGAGTGACAGCACAGGATAATGCCAAGCTCACATATGTCAGTGACAATGAGTGGGTGGCGAAAGTTGATGAGAGTGGAAATGTGACACCTGTTGGAGTAGGAACAGCCACCATTACAGTAAAGTCTGAGGCAACAGCAGGCTATAGGGCAGGAACCAAGACCATTACTGTCACAGTTAATGCTAAAGCTCAGCCACAGGTACAGCCACAAAAGCCGGCGCAGCAACAGCCGCAAAAGCCGGCGCAGCAGCAACAACCACAAAAACCGGCAGCAAAGAAAGATGCTTCTGTCAATGTGAGTGAGTCAGACGTATCATTGGAGATAAATGGTACAAAGAAGATAAACATATCAGTAAGCAGTGATACAGGTGCAACAGTAGAGGTGGAATCAGGAGATGCCTCAGTAGCAACACTTGACAGCAATGGTAACATTGTTGCAAAGAATGAGGGACAGGTGACGTACAAAGTATACACCAAGGCCACAGGAAGCTATAATGCAAGCAATGTATCATATGTTACAATCAAAGTTTCAAAACCGGCAGAACCGGATGATAGCGGAGCAGATGCGGACAGAGAATAGTGCAGATGAAAAGGAAAAGGAACGTAATCACAGCAATAGTATTTATAATGTTCATAGCACTTATAGTGCTCATAGTTGCGATATTGATAAAGATAACTGTGGGTACGGGGGACAAAAAAGGCTTAGGTACTGTGAAAGTTGGCACTGAGAATGTCACAAAACAGGATAATAGTGAGGAACAGAAAGATGATGAGACGTTGACCGGTGGCGCGGAGGACTTCGCGATCTTTGGCGTGGATAGTCGTTCGAATCAGCTTGGAAAAGGGACCAGATCAGATTCTATCATGGTAGTCAGGGTGGATCATGATGCTAAGACGGTCAGGATACTCTCTGTATTCAGAGATACAATGATGAATATAGAGGGACATGGCTATCAGAAAGTTACACATGCACATGCATTTGGCGGTCCGGAGCTTGCTGTAGATACACTAAACAAGAATTTGGATCTTGATATCAAACATTATGTTACTTTGAATTTTAACTCAGTTGGCGATATAGTGGATGAGATTGGCGGAATAAGTCAGGATCTTGATGCATCAGAGGTCAATGTTATCAACGAATATATAGATGAAATCAATGGGGTCAGAGGAACTAAATCGGAACACATAACAGAGCCCGGCACATATACACTTGATGGTACACAAACAGTCGCATTTACGAGAATCCGCTACACAACAGGTGGTGACTATAAGAGAACTGAGAGACAGAGGACAGTATTATTTAAGGTATTTGAGGCGGCAAAGAAACTGGACACTGCTGAAAAGGTCAAATTCATATCAGATATGGTAGGTAGTATTAATACAGACTATGATGCTAACGATGCCCTGACCATATTCAAGAACCTTTCAGAGTACAATATAAGCGATACAACAGCATATCCGCAGGTGTTTTATGGTGGCAAAGTTGACGGGGCCTGGGTAGAGGTGCCTTGCACTCTTGCGGATATGGCAAAGGGAGTACATCAATTCCTATATGGTGAGGCAGACTATACACCCAGTGATGTAGTGGATGAGTACAGCAATGCACTCTCTGAAAAAGCAAACGTGCCAAACAATGATTTTACAAATACTGATTTTGAGGATTGATTAATTGAGTATCCGAAATTATAAATTAGGTGTAGTATCTCTATATTTATGATATAATATAATTATGGAAAAAATAGAACACTACATTAATATAATCAAAATGCATAATAGACCATGGTCAGATTTTGAGAAAAGTGTTTTTATGATTATTCTTTGTCTGACCGTGGTTTTTTGTATATATGGAATTATTAAGAAAAAATTGAAATTGTATCAGGCTATAGCTATTATATGCTATGTGGTTTGTATATGCTTTTTATATGCTACTACGCTATTTACGCGGGCACCTTTCGGAAGTCACGAGTTCAGGTGCAGGCTGGGACTTGATTTAAGGCTCTTTTTAGCAGGAGTACAAAGTGAGTGGGATCAGGTTATACTGAATATTATATTGTTTATGCCGTTTGGTTTACTTTGGCCGGTCATCAGAAGAAATAAATGCAGCATATGCGAGGTGATTTTTATAGGACTTGTACTTTCACTGTCAGTAGAAATCGCGCAGTACATTACGATGCGTGGAGTGATGGATGTGGAGGATGTTATTACCAACGTGATGGGGGCTTTTTTAGGAGGAGTTATTGCAAAAACCTCTACACAAATTTATTCGAAAAGTGTATAATGAAATAAAAATAAATTCACAAGGGGACGACAATGGGAAAATATTTTGGAACAGACGGCTTCCGTGGAGAGGCTAATGTCAATTTAACAGCAGAGCATGCATATCAGATTGGCAGATTTTTAGGCTGGTATTACGGAGAACTCAAGAAACAGAAGCAGCTCGACGAACCGGCAAAGATAGTAATAGGTAAGGATACAAGACGTTCAAGCTACATGTTTGAGTACTCCCTTGTATCAGGACTTACAGCATCGGGAGCGGATGCATATCTATTACATGTTACCACAACTCCATCAGTGGCATATGTAGCCAGAACCGATGATTTTGACTGTGGTATCATGATTTCAGCAAGCCACAATCCATACTATGACAATGGAATCAAGCTTATCAACAGCAATGGAGAGAAGATGGATGAGGAGACAATTCTCCTTGTTGAGGACTATATAGATGGTAAACTCCGCCTGTTTGGTCAGGAGTGGAAGGAGTTGCCTTATGCACATAAGGATGCAATCGGATGTACAGTGGATTATGTGGCAGGCCGTAACCGTTACATGGGATACCTCATATCGCTTGGTGTCTACTCATTCAAGGGCATGAAGGTAGGTCTTGACTGCGCTAACGGAAGCTCATGGAACATGGCAAAGTCTATTTTTGAGGCACTAGGAGCAAAGTGCTATGTCATCAACAATGAACCAAACGGTCTAAACATCAACAATAATGCAGGCTCTACACATATCGAGGGCTTACAGAAATACGTGGTGGACAATGGTCTTGATGTAGGCTTTGCATACGATGGAGATGCAGACAGATGTCTCTGCGTAGATGAGCTTGGAAATGTAATCACAGGAGACCATATCCTCTACATCTATGGAAAGTACATGAAAGAGAGAGGAAAGCTCGATAACAATACAGTTGTCACAACAGTTATGTCCAACTTCGGACTCTATAAGGCCCTTGATGAGCTTGGAATCGGCTATGCAAAGACTGCAGTAGGTGATAAATATGTATACGAGTACATGCAGCAGAACGGCTGCCGCATCGGCGGAGAGCAGTCAGGACATATCATCTTCTCTAAGTATGCATCAACAGGTGATGGTATCCTGACCAGCCTTAAGATGATGGAGGTCATGATGGCGAGAAAACAGAAGATGAGCCAGCTCTGTGAGGGGCTTAGCATCTACCCACAGGTACTTCAGAATGTGCGAGTGTCTGACAAGGCTGAGGCACTTGCCAATCCGGAGGTTCAGGCGGCTGTCGATCAGGTTACTGCAGAGCTCGGCGATACAGGACGTATTCTGGTGCGTGAGTCGGGTACAGAGCCTGTTATCCGTGTTATGGTTGAAGCAGAGAGTGAGGAAATCTGTCAGAAATATGTGGATATGGTAGTTGAAAAATTAAAATAGTCAGGTAAAACAAATTATAATCATGATTATGACAATAGGCAGAAGCATGAACACCCACAGATTATGTATTTATTTAGTCTGTGGGTGTATTTAATTGGCATAGTTAATGTAATTATATGCTTGTAGTATTTATTATGCACAAAAAAGTGGCAAAAAATGTTGAAAAATATGAAAAACGTTGAAAAAATCGGGGGGGTAGACTTTTTTGTAGATATGATGTATCATTTTTTAAGATATAAACGTAAAAGAATTTCTATGCAACAATAAGCAATTGGTAAGGTTGATAGAGAGGTGTAAATGAATAAAAAATGTTTTTTTCTGTTACATATGCTTGGAATTGCGCTTATAGCAGGAGCATGTGGAGCCGTAGAGGATACAACTGAGACAGCTACTGAGTATATTTCAAAGGGATATTCTGTTGAATCAGGAGCTGCCGGAACACAGCAGACAGAGGCAGAGGAAGCTTTTAGCTTTTCAAATAAGGTGCTTGGAAATTTGACAGAGAAGTCGGTTAAATTAATAAAAAACACAGTAGTTTACGTTAAGCCGGATAAGAACTCAGCACAGTTGGGGACTTTAGAAAAGGGAACCAAAGTAAAAGCTGTCGGAAAAACTGAAAAAGATGAATGGCTAATGGTTAATTACAACGGAAGGGTTGCATACATAAAATCTAATAGTATAGACGGAGATGAACTCTCTTCTGTAGAAGAAACAGTAGAAGAAGATGGTAGCGATTCAAGAGGACATCGTGGTACAGCCAATGGCAATAACTCGAATACAAATAGTGGTGGGACAGGCAGTACCGTGAAAAAACCTTCGAATACAAATAGTGGAAATGGGACAATAACACCAACGAAGCCGGATACCCCTGTTACACCAACGAAGCCGGATACCCCTATAACACCAACAGAGCCGGATGCCCCTGTTACACCGACAGAGCCGGATGCCCCTGTTACACCGACAGAGCCGGATACATCTGTTACACCGACAGAGCCGGACAATCCGGTTACTCCACCGACAGAGTCTGATAATTCCTCGGAGAGTGAAGAGTCGTTAGATGGAGAATAGTTATAATGAGAAAATCACTTATAATCACAACGATAGGTGGGTTTGTGTCCAGATTTGAGATGGATGATGTTCACATCATGCAGCAACTTGGTTTTGAAGTACATTACGCATCAAATTTTGAAAATAGGATTTATGAGTTTGATAAGAAGGAATACATCGATAATGGAATCAGGCTTCATCAGGTTGAAATAGACAAAAATCCTTATAATATCGTGGCTTTAAACAAAAGCCTTAGGGATATAATAAGAATTATAAAAGAAGAGAAAATAGAGCTTATTCATTGTCATACACCGGTAGGTGGAGTTCTTGGTCGATTGGCAGGAAAGAAAACCGGCTGCAAGGTAATTTACACTGCACATGGATTTCATTTTTATACAGGAGCACCTGTTAAGAACTGGCTCATATATTATCCTGTAGAGAAAGTTCTGGCAAAATATACAGATTGTCTGATTACAATAAATCATGCAGATTTTGAAATGGCAAAGAAAATGCATGTAAAAGATTACGCACAAATCCCGGGAGTGGGAATTGATCTTAAGAAATTTACTCCTCGGACAGGCTATAAGAGAGATGATAATTGTTTCAGAATAGTGTCAGTAGGCGAACTTAATCGAAATAAGAATCACAGAGTAGTTATAAAAGCCATTAAGCAATTGAATGATAAAAATATACAATATTACATATATGGAAAAGGCAAAGCAAAAGCTGAGCTGGAAAATATGATTACTGAAAATCAATTAGAGAATCAGGTTCACTTGTGTGGATATGTTAATGACACACGTGAAGTACTGAAAGATGCAGATTGCTTTGTTTTCCCTTCAGTAAGAGAGGGACTTGGGATGGCGGCTCTTGAAGCTATGGCATGTGGAGTACCTCTTATAGTAGGTGACAACAGAGGAACAAGAGAATATGTCAATCATGGGGACAATGCATTTGCATGCGACCCTGATGATATAGACAGCTTTGCCTATTATATTAAAAAGATAAAAGATAATCCTGATTTGGCTGAAATTATGGTTGAAAAGGGAATAAAAAAGGTACAATGGTTTTCTAAAGAGCGCACTAACCTGATAATGAATCAGGTGTATAGGGAAATTGGTTTATGAGTAAATATGATGTGTCTATATCGGTGATAATGGGTGTGTACAATCAAAATGATGAGAAAGTCCTGAGAGAAGCTGTTGACTCTATACTTAATCAGACCTTTAAGGATTTTGAATTCATAATATATGATGATGGATCACAGCCGGATGCCGCTTTAATCTTAGAAAAAATCAAAAAAATAGATCCAAGAATAGTATTAATCGGGCAGGAAAAGAATCATGGGCTTGCATTTTCACTTAATGCGTGTATAGAGCAGGCAAGAGGCAAGTATATAGCCAGGATGGATGCCGATGATATATCAGATCCAAACAGATTGAAAGTGCAGTACGATTTCCTAGAAAAGAATCCACAGTATAGCTGGTGTGGATGTAATGCAAGACTTCTGGATGAAAATGGAATATGGGGAACAAGAGAAATGCCGGAGGCACCGGCAGAGAAAGATTACCTGAAGTATTCACCATATATACATCCTACCGTTATGTACAGAGCTTCTCTATTTGAAGAAACTGATGGATATAAGGTATCTGAAGAAACATTATTGTGTGAGGACTATGAGATATTTATGAGACTCAGGCAGATGGGAAAAAGAGGATACAATATACAGGAAACACTTTTTACATATCGCGAGGATAGTGATTCATATAGAAGACGTGATTTTAAACGCGGTATAAATGAGGCAAAGGTCAGATTTGAGAACTTTAATAAGCTCCATGTTCTGTTTCCGACCGGATGGGTATATGTGTTCAGACCGATTATAGCATGTCTGGTACCCAGAGAAATGATTTACATATTAAAAAGAATGAAAACACGAAAGAAACCATGGAAGAAAGAATTAGAGAGCGAATTGATTATTACAGGCAAATAATAAATAGCAGGTCTATATACAGAGATGCTTTTCAGAAACAAAAAGAGAATAGCCTGTATAATACAGCAATGATACCTGTAATGATAGAGTTTGTGATATGGGTTATCGGGCAGACTCAACAGCAAGGCATAAAAAGACTGTATTTCCTGTCAAGAGATGGCTATCAGATGTTTTTGGTGGCTAAAGACTTGTGTCGAAAAATGAATATAGATATAGAGATACGATATCTTAATGTGTCGAGGTATTCTATGAGAGTGCCGGAGTATGCCATGCTGGGCGAAAAGTGCCTGGATAGAATCTTTATAGGCGGAATAGATGTGACATTTAGACGTATCATGAAGCGTGCAGCGTTGACGGATGAAGAAATCCATGATGTGGCAAAAGAATGTGAGATGGACAATGAGCTTGATAGAATGTTAAACTATCAGGAAATCATGATTTTAAAAAGTAAATTTGCAGATAATCGTAAACTTCTTGCTTACATACAAAGGCACTCAAAGATAGCATATCCTAATGCTATTGGATATTTAAGGCAGGAAGGGTTATTAGATGATATAAAGTATGGTCTGGTTGACAGCGGATGGGTTGGAACTTTACAGCAGACAATCAGGCATCTGACACAAAAGGACAGGATAGACGGATTTTACTTTGGACTATATGAAATACCGAAGGAGGAAGCTTCGGATATGTATCATGGTTTCTACTTTAATCCGAAAACAGGAATGGATAGAAAATCTTATTTTAGCAATTGCTTGTTTGAAGCTGTATTTACATCTCCGGAGGGGATGACTATTGGATACAGTAAAGAAGCTGATAGATATATCCCACAGATGGATATGGAGCAGAATCCAAATAAGGAGATAATACAGGATAACGTAAGACAGTTATTGAATTATTTGAATCAAATAAATATCTATGATAAGCAAAGTGATGTTCGGTTTGTGGAAAAGCTTTTGAAACCGCTTATGGCACATCCGACAAAAACTGAAGTGGAAGAGTTCGGAGATCTGCTGTTTTCGGATGATGTGTTGGAAGGAAATCTGAAAAAGGTAGCAGCAGAGCTGAGTCATGAGGAAATAGTAAATCAGAGGTTTATACCTAAAATGCTTATAATGCTTGGCATATCAAAAAAAGAAATCCATGAAAGTGCGTGGATAGAGGGAAGTATTGTTCGCTTGGGGGAAAGTGTGGATAGAAGCCTGCGTTCAGCAGAGCGATATAAGAAATTTGTATATATAAGAAAAAGAATTCAAATGAGGATGAGATGAGAAAGATAGTATTAAACAAGATAGTATACGCAGTTGCAATTATGTGCATGGTAATCACAATATTATATTGTCCTACAGATGTTTATGCTGCAACGGGTAGTGTTACATTTGGTTCAGAGAGTTACGAGGCACGGGATAATTCACAATTTCAGGTAGGTGTATATCTGAAAACAGAATCAAAAATGGGATCTTATCATGTTGAAGTGGAATATGATAAATCACGGATGGAGTATACCGGAGGTGCTGAATCGGAATCAAACGGTGTGATAACTCTCGAGGGAATTGGAGTGTCAGATCAGATAAAATATATGCTTTCATTCAAAACGATAAGTGGTGGTGATGCCTACATAAAGGTAAAGAACGCATATATATATACCTCCGATGCCAATAGTACAGAACAGTTTGACATGACTGAACTGGATGAGGCAGGAATCACAATAGAAGGAGAGGATACAGGCACACCACGAACAGAAGAACCGACGGAATATGTTGGACCATTCGAGACCGATATTCCACATCTTGAACCTTCAATTAAACTTAATGATACAGATTATTATGTTGTTGACTCGAATCAGTATGTTCCTGAGAGTGTTAGCTGGAAATATGTGCTTGTTCCTGGAAAGCTTGGGGATATGGATGTGACGTTTTATTCAAATGAAGCACAAGATATATTTTTCCTTTCGTTAGTGGATTCTAACGGTGAGACACATTTATATAGTTACAGTAACTCGCAGAAACAGTTGTATGAGTGCAATTTCTATAATACAGGTAATACTATTTATTATTATACATCTCCATATGCCAGCGATAGCTGGCCGGAAGGCTTGACAGAAGATGTTATCAAAAAGCAGAATATATGCTATGCCCTTAGAAGTGATGGAGAGAGTGGCTTTTATAAGGTTGAAGCAGACAAGATTACACTGTGGAATGTAGATGAAAATATTGCAGACGCAAAGCCGATGACCGGAAAATTGATATTCATAATGATAATTGCAATTATTACGGGATTGGCACTCATTGTGTTAGTTTATTTTTGGGGGCGTGAAGTTGGCAGAGCAAGACGCAAAAAGAAAAATTCTAAGAAGAAAAGGGTCATTGTAAGTAATGATATAAAGCAGATCAAGAATGATGATGTAGAGAAGACAGAGAATCACTTGAATGAAAAAGGCGAGGAACCTATAATATCAGTTCAGGATGTAACTATGAAGTTTAAAATTTCTAACAGTAGTGCTTCAGGAATGAAGGATTTCCTTATTCAGAAATTAAAGCATCAGATAAATTATCGTGAGCTGTATGCTTTGGATCATGTTAGTTTTGATGTATATAAGGGCGAGGTTGTTGGTATAATCGGAACAAATGGTTCGGGAAAGAGTACGATGCTCAGGATAGTATCAGGTGCTCTTAATCCATCAGGTGGTAAAGTAGTGGTTGATAGAAGAAAAGTTCAGCTTCTTACACTTGGAACCGGATTTGATATGGAGCTTACTGCTAGAGAAAATATATATCTCAATGGTGCAATCATTGGATACAGTAAAAAATTTATAGATGAGCATTTTGATGAAATTATAGATTTTGCAGAATTGCAGGATTTCGTAGATGAGAAAGTGAAGAATTTCTCAAGTGGTATGGTCAGCAGACTTGGATTTGCAATAGCAACAGCAGGAGATGCGGCTGAAATCCTTATACTGGATGAGGTGCTTTCTGTAGGAGATGAATTTTTCAGAAAGAAGAGTCTTGCACGAGTTAAGGAAATGATACATGGAGGCTCAACTGTACTGATGGTAAGTCATGGCATGGGAACAATTCTTGATAACTGTTCAAAGGTTGTATGGATAGAGAAAGGAAAGCTTCAGATGGTAGGAGATCCGAAGACCGTTTGTGCAGCATATAGGAAACAGCAAAATGTATAGAAGATCATTAAAAGAATATATAAGTGAATATAAGTTTGCATTATGGGAGCTTACAAAACGTGAGCTTAAGCGTAAATACGCCAGAAGTTATATGGGAATACTTTGGAGCATTTTTTATCCGCTTTTGAGAATGATTTTGGTTGTAATTATGTTTTCGTTTGTGTTTAGTAAGGGAATAGATCGTTACCCGGCATATTATTTTGCAGGATTCCTTTTGTACGAATGCTTTAGCGCTGCAACAACTACTTCTGTTACTTGCTTGAAGGACAATAAGGATTTTTTGTTTAAAACAAAATTACCAAGAGAATTATTAGTGTTATCAAGAGTATTAACTGCGTTTGTAAATACATTATTAGGGTTTATCCCATTTATTTTGGTTCTTATTGTGTATAAGGCAAGATTAACGATTAATGTTGTGTATGTTCCGGGAATTCTGTTAATGTTCTTGCTTTTTACGATAGGGGTATCATATGTGTTGTCAATAATATATACTGTATTTCCTGACATAAGAAATATACATAATAATGTGTTATTTATTTTAAGATTCTTTGTCGCATTGTTTTATACTTTAAGTTGGATGACACCGGGAATACAAAATTTTATTGTGCATAATCCTCTTTATGGTTTTATTCGGCTTACACGTGATTGCATGATATACGGATTAGAGCCAGATCTTTTTTTTGTGAAAGAAATCTTAATTTGGAGTATGGCAATGTATTTAATTGGAAAGTTAATTTTTAAGTCTTGTGTTAATGGCGTAATGGAGAGGTTATAATAAATGCGTGAAAATAAAATAGATTTAGATGATATAAAACATAGTATCTATGTAATCAGGCTTTTAGCGAAAAGAGATAGACAGAGAAATAATTCTTCAGCATTTTTAGGACAATTTTGGCAAATTATTAATCCATTTGTTAATATGGTTGTAATGTCATTAGTTTTTACAAAAATGTTTACGCATAAAAATTTCCTATATTATCCGATATATATACTCATAGGTACGATGATTTATGGATTGTTTACTGATGGTACAACAAGTTGTTTAAATGCTTTGTCTGGAAATAAGAATTTTCTTATTAATACGTCAATATCAAGAAATTTATATCCAATAGAAAAGGTATATGTTGCATTAGTGAATTTTTTCTTTTCTATATTCGTTTTCTTACTTGTGGTATGGTATTATGATTTAAAGTTAAATTGGGAGTGTATATTGGTGATTCCTAATATTTTGTTGTTTGTTATAATGATATTGGGGATTGGAAAAATATTAGCTATAATTAATGTGATGTTTGCGGATATTACATATCTATATAGGATATTTACAGTATTTGTATTTTATGCGTCTGCTATATTTTACGATACAGCAAGATTGTCTCCTATAATGCAAAAAGTACTTTCAATAAACCCAGTTTATTTATCAATGGCGTTAGCTAGAATTTGTGTAATAGATGGAAAACTACCAAGTATAACTTTATGGATAAAATTATTTGTGTATTCAATAGGATTATTTTTATTGGGAACATATGTATATGATAAAAATATTTCAAACATAATTGAAAAAATTTAAAGCATATATAGTTATTATAAATTTACTAATTAATAAAATGTTATGAAAGGAAAAAATATGAAAAAACCGATTGTATCAATTGTTATTCCAGTATGTAATGTGGAGAATTATTTAAGAGAATGTCTTGATAGTGTGATTAATCAGACCATGGAGGAATTGGAAATTATATGTGTAGATGATGGTTCGAAGGATAATTCGCTTGAGATTTTAAGAGAATATGAAAAAAAAGATAAGAGAGTTATAATTATTTCAAAACCTAATTCCGGCTATGGAAATACTATGAACGTCGGAATGGATAAGGCTACAGGCGAATATATAGGAATTGTTGAATCAGATGATTATGTAGAAAAAAATATGTTTGAACGGTTATATCAGACTGCTTGTAAGTATAATGCTGAAATTGTTAAATCTGATCACTATATTTTTTCAACAAAAGAGGGAAAACAAAATAAAAAGATACAATATATTTGCCCGGAAGAATATTATAATAGGGTTCTTAATGCTGATATATGTGAAGAAATATATGATTTTGCGATGATGAATTGGACTGGAATATATAAGACAGAATTTATCAGAGAAAATAATATTAGGCATAATGAAACTCCGGGTGCATCTTTTCAAGATAATGGTTTCTGGTTTCAGGCAATATCTCTTGCAAAGTCTGTTGTAATGTTACATGAAGCTTTTTACTATTATAGGCAGGATAATCCAAATTCTTCAATTAATAGTAAGGCAAAAGTATATTGTATTTGTGATGAATACAATTATATTCAAAATTTTGTGATTAGTAACCAAAAAATTTGCGATAAACATTTTACAAAATTTTTTACCAAAAAAGTCTTTAATTATTTACATTCATATGAACGAATTGCAAAAGAATTTAAAATTCCTTTTTTAAAAAGGATAGCGATTGAATTTGCAGAAGATTTAAAATTACCATATTTGGATTTGTCAGAATTAGATACTTGGATATTAGAAACCGTAAATAGAATAATAGATGATCCTGAATTATATTATCAAGAAGATACGGAATATGTATTACGTCATGAATATGATGAGGTACATGGAAAATTGATGATGCTAAGAGAGTCTAATGAATTCAAAATGGGCTTAAGAATAAAAAAGTTATTACATATAAAATAGATAATTGGAACAAGAATGGAAGAGGTTAAAGATGGAAAAAAATATTATAAAGAATAAGAAACCATATATTTCTGTTATTATACCAGTGTATAATGTTGAAAAATATTTAAAAAAATGTTTGGATAGTGTCTTAGATAATACATTTAAAGATTTAGAAGTAATATGTGTAGATGATGGTTCGACAGATCATTCAATGGATATATTAAAATTTTATGAAAAAAGAGATACTCGCATTAAAGTGTTATATCAGGATAGAAAAGGACCAGCAGCAGCTAGAAATAAAGCGTTGGATGTTGCACAAGGAGAATATATAAATTTTGTTGACTCTGATGATTTTGTATCATTCAATGCATATGAGATTATGGCAAAAGTGTGTAAACAATATGATTTAGATATTATGATCTTTGGTGCAAATGCTTTTCCTGCACAAGAAGCACCAGAATGGATTTGGAATATTATAAATACTAGAGCAAATTTTTATAAAAATTGTGATGGAGGAAAAGTCGTTTTTGATGAAAAAGCAGCAAGACCATTTTTATGGATGCATTGTTTAAGAAGAGAATTATTAGAGTTACCTATGAAACTTCGTTTCGATGAAAGTATGATGCTGGGAGAGGATCAATTATTTCAATTTCAGTATTTCCTTAATGCGAAGAATATAATGGTTATTGAAGATAAATTGTATAATTACAGAATTGCACGCTCTGGATCACTTATGCAGATGTATTCATCGCGAAAGATAAAAAAGGTTGATATACATTTGATGTTAGTTCAAAAACTTATTGATTCATGGAAAGAAAATGGTGCATTTAAATATCAAGAAGATAGACTTATAACTTGGAGTATTAATTTCTTGTATTTTTCAATAATAGATCTTCCAAAAAATTATCAAATTAAGTATGCAAAAAAAATCATAGAGCTACTTGAAAAAAATAAGTTTCATACTTATTTAATTGCTGATTATGAGATGGAACGATTTAAAGAGTTAAGTGAGTGGAGTATGATAGAAATTGAAGATGGCAATGAAAATATGGAAATGGAAATTTTAAAGCAAAAGATCGAAAGAGAAAAGTATGAGATACAAGAAACATTAAAATCAAGAGCTTTTAAATTGGGAAGAAAGTTTGTAAAAAAACAAGATAGGATTGATTTGAAAATTTTCGATGAAATTTAAATCGGAGGTATTATATGGATTACAATAGTAATAGTGTTGGAATAATTGGATACTGGTTTGCAACAAATTATGGTGGGGTTGCCAGTTATTTCTCATTGTATTCTAAGATTGAAAAGATGGGTTTTTCTCCGCTTTTAATTGAAAATCCTTATTATTTCACAGATAAAGAGGGAGAAGATGTATTTTCGAGAAATCTTTTTAAAAGTATTAATGCTAATATATGTGAACCTTTTGAAATGGATGAATTAGATAATCTGAATAAAATGGCAGATTGTTTTATATTAGGTTCTGATCAGGTATTTACAAGTTCAAGTATTAGTGCATTTGGTAAATTGTTTTTAATGGAATTTGCGAAAGATGAAAAACGTAAAATAGCTGTATCAGCATCATGTGGAGGAGATAATTTAAAAGGTAGACCTGAAATAGTTGAATACGCGAAGAGACAGTTATCTAGATTTACAAAGGTATCAGTAAGAGAATATAAAGGATTGGATATTGTCAGACATGATTTGAATATAAATGCTGAATTTATGATTGATCCTATTTTCTTTACAAATGCGGAAACATATATAAAAATGGGAGAAAGTATTGAAAAAAAATCGGATAAGCCATATTTATTAGCTTATATTCTAGATCCGACGGATAATAAAAGAGAGGGAATACTTTCATTAGCAGATAAATTGGGCCTTGATATTAAAATTGCGTTAGATGGTAGAAAGTTTACTCATGAGAAAAATTTTAAAGCAATGAATCTACCAGAGTTCACATTGCCAGAATTGGATTTTTATGAATGGATTCATTACTATTCTCATGCTTCTTATATTATAACCGATAGTTTTCATGGTGCAGCAATGTCGCTTATATTAAATAAGCCGTTTATTGCCTATGCTAATTATGGTCGAGGATATCCTCGTTTTTTGACGTTATTTAGATTGTTTAATTTGAAAAACAGATTAATTGAAAATTCAGAGCAAATCACCTATTCTCTATTAAATGATGAGATAGACTTTCTTTATGTGAATTCTGTAATTGCAGATAAAGTGAAAGAAGCAGAAGAGTATATAAGAGATGGAATTTTGTCAGAAGAAAATGAATCTAAAAGTGTTGTTTTACCATCAAAATGTGTAAATGTTTTACTTGAAAAGGAAAAATGTGTAGGTTGTGGGGCATGCGTTAACATATGTCCTACAAATGCGATTTGTTTTGAAGAGGATGAATGGGGGTATTACAGAGCAACAGTTAAGGGAGAAAAATGTGTAAATTGTGGGAAGTGTTCATCAATTTGTCCAGCTATAAGTTTACCTGAAAAACAAGAAGGTAAACCAGAATGTTATGAATTTATTGCAAATGATAATAATATATTATGGAATAGTTCAAGTGGTGGCTTCTTTTCTACTATAGCAAGAAAAATTTTAATGAATGGAGGAGTGGTTGTTGGTGCGGCTTGGAAAAATGATTTGACAGTTGAACATATATTGATTGATGATGAATCAGATTTATATAAACTTCAAAAGTCAAAATATTTGCAAAGTTATATTGGAACAGTATTTAGACAAGTTAAAGAGCGATTAGAAAAAGGACAAGAAGTTTTGTTTACTGGATGCCCTTGTCAGATTGCTGGGTTAAAGGCATATTTGCAGAAAACATATAATAATTTATTAACAATTGATTTATTATGTGGAAATTCTCCGTCAGCCGGATTTTTTAAAAAATATATTGAAGATGTATTTCCAAAAGGAATTTCACGTTATGAATTTAGAAATAAAAAACGTGGCTATAATGCTGAATGTGTAGAAGTTGAGGATATGGAAGGTAACGTTAATATTTTATTTAGTCTTCGAGAAGACGCATATCAGAGAGTATATCATAATCATACTATGTGTCCACCACATTGTGAAAATTGTAAATATCAGAGTGTTCCTAGATATGGGGATTTGACGATTGGTGATTTTTGGGGGCTTAGTAAGTATGATAAAGAAACTGATTTTAGTAAAGGGGTTTCAGTTGTACTTACTAATTCAGAAAAGGGTAAAGAATATATAGAAGAAATACTAAATGATAATACTGCATTAGTTAAAAAAGTTCCATTATATTGGTTAGGAGGAAACGGATATGCTTTAGAAGGACATCATAACTATGCATCAAGAAACAGGGATAAGTTTTATGATGCTATTCAAAAAATGAGTTTTTCAAATGCTGTAAGTTATGCATTAAAATCAAATAAAGGAATTTATCATTCGACATATGAATCAGTAAATATTCCTTTAATGCTTAATTCGAATTTAGCGATGTTTTCGTTTGATCAAAATGTTTGGGAAGAACATATTATAAATGGTAAAATTACTATGTTAGTTAAACCAAATCAATGGAATGTTGGAAAATATGCAAATTTACCATTGGCTAGGCCTTTAAAGAAGGGAACTGAATATCTTCTTGAAGTGAAATTTAAAATAAGAACCCAATATGAGTTGATAACATTTCATGTGAGGGATTCAGGAACTGGATGTATTCAAGTTATCACATCATATCGTATTCCTAATAATAATGATGGAAATAAATGGTATACGGTTCGAAAAAAATTTATCCCTGATATGGAAATGTATGATCAGTTTATGATTGGGGCATCTCAAATTAGTGGTTATGGTAATTATATTGCATTTGATTATATAAATATCAAAGAATTAAACAGTGGAGAATAATGATGAGCATATATTTGAATTATGACATTAATTTATTTGGGTGTGAGTATAAAGAGGAATATGAACGATTCGCAAAAGTTAGATGGAAAAAACTATGTAAAAATCATTCTATTAGATGGATGCGTGTAGGCAAATCTACGTTTATAAATAATATAGATTCTGATGGACGTTGGTTATTAATTCCATGTTTATCAACCATTCCACGGGGAACTCATTGTAAAATAATTATTGTATGTAAGTCGAAATATGCTAAAAATGATGTTCCGTTGTATTTATTAGGGGATGCTAACAAAATACAAAGAGTAATGAAGCTAGTTATGAAAGAGGGGATATATGAAAGATACGAAGGAGAATTTGAAGTGAAAATTCAAAATGCAAAATTTTTATTTATTTCTACTTCGGATTTCCCTATGAGCGGAGAGTTTTTTGAAATTGAGAAGATAGTAATTGAGGATTATCAAAAGGAAGGTGAGAATTATTTATGATTTTATCCAATAAAATTTTTTTCCCATCTAAAAAGGGTGGTCTTCCAGGTGTTGGATTTATGGGTTCATCTATATTTGGGTATAGTGATTCTAGAGTTAATACTATTATGGAAGCCCCTATTAGGATTGGCGCTAATAATAAATTGACATTAAAAAAGCTTGGTGCATATTCATTTACTGGATGGGATTGTTTTATTAGGGCGTAGTCAATAGGACGATACTGCAGTATAGCAGCAAATACATCTATTGGTATGGGAGAACATGATTATACTAATATCTCAAGTTCTATTGCTTTTGAGATGAACCCTAATGAAAGGTTAGCTATATTTACTGGATTAATGGATGATTCTGAATATGCAGAAGAGATTAGAAAAAATATTAGAGAAAAAAATAAAAAACGAGCTAGATGTCATGCAGGGGGAGTGAAAATTGGAAATGATGTATGGATTGGTATGGGTGCAACAATAATGTCTGGAATAAAAATAGGAAATGGTGCAGTTATAGGTGCTGGAAGTATTGTTACCAAAGATGTTGAACCATATACTATAGTAGCTGGTATACCAGCAAAACCAATTAAAAAAAGGTTTCCTGAGAATATTATTGAAAAATTTGAAAATATTCAATGGTGGAATTATGATCCTATTATATTTAAAGGAATCGATTATACACATAATATAAATAGTGCTGTATCTGAATTAGAAAGAAGAGTGAGTGAAGCAAGACCTTTGGAAACTGATAGATATTTAGTTTCCTGTGATGAAAAAAGAATATATCAAATTGAAAATGGGGATTTTAAAAAGATAATTTATGATGCAAATCTGTGAGATATATAGAGTGGTGATCAACTTTATGAAATGGAGGTATAGTGTATTATGAAAAAAAGAATTGTAGCAATGGTTTTAAGCCTGACAATTGTACTGTCAGGAGGTGTTTCTACATTCGCAGCAGAAATTGAAAATCAATCTGATACGGTAGAGACAGAAAAGGTTGAATTGTCTGGTGAAGAATCTGATATATCTTCGGAATCTGAGGATGTAACATCTACAAAAAATGTACAGCTAGATTCACAATTGAATACAGATAATGAAGCTGAGAAGGTTCAATTAAAGCTAGATGAGTCAGCTTCAGAGGAAAAGGATGCAAGCAAACCTGTTGCGGGTGTGGAAAGTGAAAAGAATTATGGTGATGGAATACCTGCAGCTAGTCAGAGCATTGTTGTAAATAAAAAATATTATGGTGAATTGTCTACAAGTGACGAGGAGGACTGCTATAAGTTTACTCTTAATAAGGCTGGACATATACGTATTGATTTCGGAAAAGAGTATGATAGTAATGACAGTCATGGTTGGCAGGTAGTTATTTACAATAGTAATTGGGAAATAGTAAAAACAGATACATTTACTTGTGGTAATACAAAAACTGACAGCTCAAGTGTCTTAGGCCTAGATTCTGGACTATATTATGTTAAAGTAAAACAAAAGGATTGGTATTGGACCAATGTAAAATATAATTTTAAAATAGTTTATTCTAATGAAAACGTTTGGGAGACAGAACTAAATAATTCATTTGCAATCGCTGATCAAATCAAAGTAAATAATAATTATTATGGTTCAATTTCATATGGTGATTCAACTGATCATGATTATTATAAATTTGCTTTGAATTCAGATGGTCATATACGTATAGATTTTGGAAAAGAATATGATAGTAATGACAGTCATGGTTGGGATGTTATTTTATACAGCTTTGATCAGGAAGAAATGATTTCTTGGACTTTTTACTGTGGAAATACTAAAACGGATTCTACCTGTGAATATGGTTTGCCAAAGGGAACATATTACATTTTAGTTAAGCCAAGAGATTATTATGATACAAACGTTACATATAACTTCAAAATTAATTTTTCTGCAAGTGATGCATGGGAAAGAGAACCCAATGATGATTTGGGTGTGCCAAATAAAATTAATGTTAATAAAACTTATTATGGTACAACAACAGAATGGAATGACGATTGCTATACATTTAATTTAAGAAAAAACGGAACTGTTAGCATTAATTTTGGAAAAGAGTATGATAGTAATGACAGTCATGGTTGGAATATTACATTATATGATTCTGATCGTGTGCAAATAACTGATGGTACGGTTTATTGTGGTGATACCGATAATAAAGCTGTAATTTCTACGGATTTATCAGCCGGTACATATTATTTAAAAGTGACACCAAGAAGATATTATGTAAGCAGTGTAATATATAATTTTAAAATTACGGCTAAGAATGAACCAATCCCTACACCTGCACCAACCCCTTCAACAGTTACAGCGGTATCTGGATTTAAAATTGCGGGCAGAGCAGGGAATGCACTTAGATTAAGCTGGAACAAAAATACATCAGCAGATGGATATATAGTGGAGCAGTATAAGAGTGGAAGCTGGACTCGGATTGCAAGAATCGGAAGTAATAGCACGGTAACATACAGGGTAGAAAAATTAAGTCCTTCTACCAAGTATAATTTTAGAGTTAAAGCATTTAAGCTGAATGGCAATTCTGCAACATACAGTTCTTATAAGAATATTAGTGGAATTACAAATCCTGCTACGATATCAGGATTGAAAATTGGCGGACATGCAGCAGATGCACTTCGTTTAAATTGGACGAAGAACAGTAAGGTATCAGGATATATTGTAGAGCAGTATAAAGGCGGAAAGTGGACACGTATAGCGAGAATTGGCGAGAACAGCACAACTACATATCGTGTTGAGAAGTTAAGTGCATCCACAACGTACAAGTTCCGAGTACAGGCATTTGGATTTGATGGAAAAACTGCATTATATGGTAATTATGCGTATATTAACGGAAAGACAAGTCCGGCTACAGTAACCGGTATAAGAATTGGCGGTACAGCAAAGGATGCCTTGAGGGTTAATTGGAATAAAGACAGTATAGCAAGTGGTTATATTGTCCAGCAGTATAAGAATGGTACATGGGTGAGAATTGCCAGAATTGGTAATAACAATACTACAACTTATCGTGTATCTGGCTTAAAATCTGGGTCAACATATATTTTCAGGGTACAGGCATTCGGTTATGATGGAAAAACAGCCATATACGGTGGATTCGCTATGATACCCGGAACAACAAAATAAAAAGGAGAATTATATTATGAAGTACGATTATTTAGTAGTAGGCTCTGGTTTATATGGAGCAGTTTTTGCACACGAGGCAAAGGAAAAAGGAAAGAGTGTGCTTGTTATAGACAAGCGTCCGAATATTGCCGGAAATGTTTATACTGAGAAGGTAGAGGGAATCAATTTCCACAAGTATGGAGCTCATATTTTCCATACAAACAACACAAAGGTATGGAACTACATTACACAGTTTGCAAATTTCAACAGATTCACAAATTCACCGGTTGCAAATTATAAAGGTGAGCTTTATTCAATGCCTTTTAATATGTACACATTTAATAAAATGTGGGGTGTTGTAACTCCTGAGGAAGCCGCTGCAAAGATTGAGGAGCAGAAGGCAGAGATAAAGGGAGAGCCACAGAACCTCGAGGAGCAGGCTATATCACTTGTAGGTAGAGATATCTATGAGAAGCTTGTAAAGGGGTATACTGAGAAACAGTGGGGACGTGATTGTAAGGAGCTTCCTGCATTTATCATTAAGAGACTTCCGGTTCGTCTTACTTTTGACAACAACTATTTCAATGCTCTTTATCAGGGAATTCCGGTAGGTGGATATACCAAGATGGTAGAAAATCTTCTCGAGGGTATTGAGGTACGTCTCAATGAGGATTATCTGGAGAAGAAGGCTGAGTATGATGCTATGGCAGATAAGGTAATATATACAGGTGCAATTGATGCATACTTTAATTATTCTCTTGGAAATCTTGAGTACAGATCAGTAAGATTTGAGAATGAGATTCTTGACAAGCCTAACTTCCAGGGAAATGCTGCTGTTAACTATACAGATAGAGAGACTCCATGGACACGTATTATCGAGCATAAATGGTTTGAGTTCGGAAAAGATGAGAATGGAAATGATCTTCCAAAGACTATAATCAGTAAGGAATACAGCTCAGAGTGGAAACCGGGAGATGAGCCATACTATCCTGTAAATGATGAGAAAAATGGTAAGCTATATGCTGATTACAAGGCTTTGGCTGATAAAGAAGAGAAGGTTATCTTTGGTGGACGTCTCGGAGAGTACAAGTATTACGATATGGATGCGGTTATTGCATCGGCACTTGATATGTGTGAGAAAGAGTTAGCTTAGGAGTATAATTTGAGAGATATAAATATAGCTGTTAATATATGTACATATCATAGAAATGAATTTGTAGAGAAGAATATATCAAAGCTTTTAAAGTCAAAGTTTTTTCAAGAAAATGAGAAAAAGTATTACGGAAGGCTTCAGATTTTTGTTGTTGACAATGGCTGTGAGCTGAAACAGCATAATGATACTTTTTTACATGTATTTCATAACAGAAATACAGGAGGCTCGGGCGGTTTTCAGCGTGGATTGGAAGAAATCAGAAAAAACAGCAGTACATTTTCACATGTTATATTTATGGATGATGATGTGGAATTTGATATTGAAGCGTTTTATATTCTCTTTGATTACCTGAGTAAGGTTTCAGAAAAGTATATTGATAATCCGGTCGCAGGACGTATGTTTTGTATGGACAGGCCGGATATTCAATATACAGCTGCAGAAATATGGAATGGAGGTAATTTGAAACATGTGGAGTACATGAGACAGATTACCTCAGAGAATTATATACCCGGAAGAGTTAATTATGGTTCCGGAGCAGAGTATGGTGGTTGGTGGTTTTGCTGTTTTCCGATGAGTTTTGTGAAGGACAATGATATCATTCCATTTTTTATCCATTGTGATGATGTCGAGTATGGACTTCGATGTGGAAAGCCACCAATCATAATTGAAGGAGTACATGTGTGGCATGAGACATTTGAAAAGCGTATGACTCCAATAATGCATTATTATGACACAAGAAATCCGTTATTTGTTAATTCACTACATTCTTTGAATGATAATCCTAAATCAGTTTTTATTAGATGGAAGGATACTATTACGTTACATCATATTAAAAACGATTATATTACAGAGTATTATGTGATTCGGGCAATGGCGGATTATTTAAAAGGTTTGGATTGGCTAAATAGGATCAATCCTGAAAAATACCATAAACGATTGGGCAAGATGAAGGGCAATAAGCTTAAAAATGCAGTTGCCTGGAGATTAGTAGAAAGAAAATACAAGAGAAGATATGAAATCTAAAATTTCAGCGGGATGTCAGGTTTCAAGCCTGCTTATCCTTATAGTATTAGTAATAGAATATGGATTATTTTTCCTTGCAGTGCCGTTCGACAAAGTAAGTTCTCTTATGATGCTTGGATATATTTTTCTAACTTACATTATTACATGTAATAATCATGGCAGGACTGTACATCTATATTATGAGAGAGAGTTAAGTCTTCTGTTTAAGTGTATTGCAACGGATTTTGTAATGGGAGTTTTTTTGTATACATATTATTTGGATCATGGTAAAACTCGTGGAATTGGAATACTGTTTGCTGATGAAAAATGGTGGATAGGATACATTATTATGTTGGTTATGCACCTGATTTCAATTTTTGCATTATGTATTTTTTGGAATAAGTGTATTTATCCCGGAAATAAGGGAAAGATACTTTATATATATGAAAAGGAAACTCCAAAAGATATGCGCATTATTGATGACTGTATATCTATTGATGAAACAGAAAAGAAATTGATTGCTGAGATAATGAGCAATGAAATTATATATATATATGACGTTACGGCAGAAAAACGTAACGATATTTTAAAGACTTGTTTTGAGGCGGGAAAAGATGTATATTTGTCTACAAAGATTTCGGATATACAGCTTAGAGCATCATATCTGACACAGGATAGCGATCAGCCTTGCTTTTATTGCCAAAGACCTGCTATATCTAAAAAGGCTGTTATAGTAAAACGTTTTTTTGATATAGTAATATCCATTATTGGACTGATTCTTACATCTTGGCTGTTTCTTATTGTTGCTATTGCAATAAAAATAGAGGATGGAGGAAGCGTTTTTTACAGGCAGGACAGATGCACCAAGGATGGAAAGATTTTTTCTATTCTGAAATTCAGGAGTATGATAGAACATATTGAAGATGGAAAAATATACATAACAAAGCACAAGGATAATCGTATAACAAAAGTAGGATATATCATAAGAAAAACAAAGATTGATGAATTACCGCAATTGGTCAATATATTAAAAGGTGATATGAGTCTGGTAGGTCCGAGACCGGAAAGACCGGAACTTATAGCAGATATTTTAAAAGAAATACCTGAGTATAATTTTAGAACTACTGTGAAAGCCGGACTTACAGGATATGCGCAGGTTCATGGTGATTACCATACTGATTTTTTGGAAAAATTGAGATGGGATATGATATATATAGAGAATTATTCAATCATTTTGGATTTGAAGATTTTGATTATGACAATTCCAACTATATTACGTGGGAGCAGTGATGTATGAGATTAGCTGTATATAATTTTCTGGTGAATCGTCATCCGGGAATAAGACAAAAATATCATAATTATCATGACAGAGCGCATGGATATAAAAATATATTGTCATGGATCTATCTTATATTGCTTAATGTAATATGCTTCTTTACTATAGGACATTATCCTAAGCAGGTTAATGCTAGCAATTCGGGCAAACATAAGAAACTTCCGCTTACTGAATCAGAATCAATGGTCAGATTCAGGCAGGGAAAAAGTGTGGATGATGTAGTTAGTGAATTAATGAAGTATGATATTGTTTCATTTGATATATTTGATACCTTGATATTCAGACCTTTTTCGGCACCTACGGATTTATTTTATCTCATGGGAAATGAAATCGGGCTTCTTGATTTTAAGCGTATTAGAGAAGATGCTGAGTATACAGCAAGAATTGAAAAATATACTGAATTCGGCACTTATGAGGTGAATTTTAGGGATATATGGCTTAAGTTAAGTGAAATGATAGATATATCAGTGGATGATGGAATGGCATTAGAGCACAAATATGAGCTGGAGTTTTGTTATGCAAATCCATTTATGAAGAAGGTATTTGATAAACTCATCAAATCAGGAAAGAGAGTTGTGATTACTTCTGATATGTATCTGTCGAAAGCTTTTCTGGAGGAGCTTCTTCACGGTAATGGGTATACCGGATTTGAAAGGCTTTATGTGTCATGCGAATATGATAAGAGTAAATCAGATGGCAGACTTTATGATGTTGTCTTGAGTGAAATGCAGATTGCACCTGAGCAGATGATTCATGTAGGGGATAATGAACACAGCGATGTAAAGATTCCAAAGCGACGTGGTATATCAAGCTGCTATTATCCGAATGTAAATAAGCATTCGATAGACTATAGAGCAAATGAGATAAGCAGTATTATCGGTGGAGCCTATAGAGGAATTGTTAATAACCATATTTATAATGGTATTTCGGGATATTCTCGTGAATATGAATATGGATATATTTATGGTGGGATTTTTGCCATGGGATATTGCTGTTTTATTCATGATTATGTGAGAAAAAATTGTATAGATAAAGTATTGTTTCTTTCTAGAGATGGGGATATACTGAAACAGGTATATGAAAAGCTATTTCCTAATGAGGCTGTGGAGTATGCATATTGGTCAAGGAAAGCAGCTACAAAGCTCATGGCAAATGGAAATAGGTATGATTTCTTTAGAAGATTTCTCTACCATAAGGTGAATCAGAAAATAACTGTTAAAAAGATTTTTGATTCGATGGAACTTGCTGATATGTTGGCAGAATGTCATGAAGTTAATGGTAACGATTACCTTACGAATGATAACGCGGCTGTTATTAAGGGTTTTCTTGTAAGTAATTGGGAAAGAGTATTACATCATTATGAAAATGAGCACAAGGCAGCTAAGTTGTATTATGGTAAGCTCATCGGTGATTCGAAAAAAATTGCGGTCATTGATATTGGCTGGGCAGGAAGCGGTGCAATGTCTTTGAGATATTTATTCGAAAAAGAGTGGGATATAAATTGTGAGGTTATTGGTGTGATAGCCGGAACTAATACTGTACACAATGTGGAGACTGATGCCAGTGATTCATTTTTACAGAGCGGAGAGCTTGTATCATATTTGTATTCATTTGCTCATAACAGGAATCTTATGAAGCAACATGATCTCAATAAGGATTACAATGTATATTGGGAGCTGCTGTTATCGTCACCAACTCCACAGTTTATGGGCTTTAGCATGGATGATGGTAAATATGGATTCCGGTTTGGCAGGTTAGATGCAAATCAATCCGGAATCATGGAAATTCAAAAAGGAATACTGGATTTTGTTGAACAGTATCAATGTCATTTTGGAAATGCCGAGAATGAAAAATTTTCATATATGTATAATATATCAGGTAGTGACGCGTATGCCCCGATGCTTGTTGCAGCAGAGCATGATGAATGTTATCTTAAGATGATCAATTCGTTATTTGATCTACAGGTTAATGTGAACTAGAAGGAGGCACCATGAGAGAGAATAATATCAGAGAAGTAAAGAAAGAAAAAAGTGATAAGAAGTTTTCATTTAAGTATATAGTGTGGCTGATTGCCATGGCTTTTCTTGTCACATCGGTTGTTGTGTTGACTAAAGTAGTAAAAATGAATATTTTGCCGACAAAGTTTCTTGTAGTTGCAATAGGTGTAGTTGTGCTTATTATTTTATTCGATTTATTAGCAGCAAGAAAACTGTGGTCCGGTATACTTACTAGCATTATTTCAATTGCTTTGATTGCCGCTATGATAATAGGAATTATCGCCATAAATAAAGTGGACAAGACTGTGGATATAGTCACAGACAAGGGCACAGAAGAAAAGACGGAGATGGTTATAGCAGTTCTGGCTGATTCTGATGTGGAAAAAATAACAGATCTTTCAGAGCTTTTGATAGGATATCTTGATGATTATGATGTTAATTCGTCTAAAAAGGTAATGGATGAGATTGATAAAAGCGTGGGTGGATCGGCAAATTATAATGCTTTTGATGATAAATTCGCTATGGTTGATGCCTTATATAATCAGACTATCAAGGCAATGATCTTAAATAAAGCCAATATTGATGTTATCAAAGATGGTGAAGGATACGAGGATTTTGAGGACAAAGTTAAGATTATTTATTCTTCAGAAATAACAAATTATATTGAAATAGTAGATAAAGAACAAAATACAAATCTGAATCAGTTTGTAGTATATATCAGTGGTATAGATACTTTTGGAGATGTATCTGTCAGAAGTAGAAGTGATGTAAATATTCTTGCTGTTGTGAATACAAAGACTAAGCATATTCAGTTGATCAATACTCCTAGAGATTATTATATAGAGCATCCAAAGAGCAATGGTGTGAAGGATAAGCTTACACATGCCGGACTTTATGGAGTAGAAAATTCGATTGGAGCACTTGAAAATCTGTATGGTGTGAAGATTAATTACTATGTCCGCATGAATTTTAGTGGATTTGAAGATATCATAGATGCTATGGGGGGAATTGATGTTTATTCGGACAAAGATTTTACAGTTGAACCGGTTAAACATTATACCGTAGGTGTAAACCACTTATCAGGCATTGAGGCTCTGGCTTTTGCAAGAGAGAGACATGCTTTTGCTGCTGGTGATATACAACGTGGGCAGAACCAGATGAAGGTGATTATTGCTATGATCAATAAGCTTTCATCAAAGGATGTTTTATATAACTATTCAAATGTATTAGATGGAATTGCGGGAACATTCCAGACTGACATGGCTTCAGATGATATATATACCTTAGTAAAGAAACAGTTGGTTGATAATACGAAATATACTATTGACTCATATTCAGTAACAGGTACAGGGGATTCATGTACTACTTACTCTACACCAAAGACAAAGGTTTGGGTTATGCAGCCGAATATGGATGAGGTGGAGCATGCTAAAGGCCTGATTAACAGTGTTTTAAGTGAATAAATGGCGCATTTATAGTTAGAAGAGATGTTTAAGGAGAGGTACTAATGAAGAAAAGATTTATTGCGGTTACTTTATCGGTTATGATGCTTTTTTCTTCCAATATCAGTGTTTTTGCTGAGGGCAATGATGTTTCTGTTAAACACAGTTTGGAAAACACAGATTATGCTAAGGCTTCTGATAGAACCGGTTATCAGAAAATGGAAACTGAGGAGATAAAATTATCTCAAGAGGAGTTTAATGAGCTCTTGGAACAGAAACAAGAGGATTCTATTACAACTTACAGCTCAACAGATTCGGCTTATTGGAAGAAGTTTGGTAGTAATTATTATTATAATAAGCTTACTGCGCAAGAGAAGAGTGCCTGGAATGAGCTGGAGCAGGTTTGTATTTCATATGCAACGAACGATAAAGATATAAGTAATAGTAAAATACAAACCGATAATTTGTATTTTGCTAATTGGAATATTCAAAAAGTATATAATTTTATACATATGTTTAAGCTTTCACATCCACAATTCTATTTTTTATCCAATAGATCCACGGTTTCCTATTGTGATGCATCGCAAGGGTATATGTTAGGCATTGGTGTGTATTCACCATTTGATAGTGGACATCAGAGGGCGGCATATACTACCTATTTTTGTAATAAGATAGACAACTGGGTAGAGCAGATAAAGAAAAAATCGTCATCATTGGTAGAAGAACGTGAAAAATATGCATTTGACTTAATTTGTGCTAATACAACATATGAGGATGGGACATATGATCAGTCGGCGTTTAGCCTGGTATATGAAGGTAAGACAGTTTGTGCTGGCTATGCTGCAACATTTCAGCTGTTAATGAATGCTGTTGGAATAGATACTATAGAAGTAACAAGTTATGATCATGCATGGAATCTTTCTAATGTTCATGGTGTATGGTATGAAGTTGATGCTACCTGGGCTGATAATGATAGTACCGGAAATATAGATTATAGTTATTATAATAAAAGTGAGGCAACTATCTCAGAAAATGGATATGAAACCAGTCATGTAAAAGAAAATCAGTGGGATAATTACCAGCCTGAAGCAAAGTATGATTCAGATTATTCATGGGAATATTATTATAGCCCATATTTTAATAATGGAAATTATACATGGTTTATGGTAAATAGCAATTCATCATTAAGTGGAGGATATTTGGCAACACCGGTTAATGCATTTAATGGAGCGACGTATGGTTCTGCACCTTCTACAGTTACAAATGATGGGATTACATATTCAACCTTGTACTTAAAGAAAGATCCGGCTGGAACTGTGACTGCAAATGATATGAAAGGATTGAAAATAGGTGGTCGTGCAGTGGATGCATTACGCCTTAACTGGGATAAGGATTTAAAGGCATCGGGATATATTGTTGAGCAGTATTCCGGAGGTAGTTGGAAGAGAATTGCAAGGATGGGTAGTAATGCAACAACTACTTTACGTGTTGAAAAATTATTGCCATCTACTACATATAAGTTCAGAGTAAGGACATTTGTATATTCAGGCAATACTCCTGTATATGGTAAGTATGCATATGTTAACGGAAAAACAAATCCGAGTGCTGTTTCCGGATTAAAGATTGGTGGAACAGCAAAGGATGCATTACGTCTCAATTGGAGCAAAAATAATTCCGCAAACGGATATATTATTGAACAGTATAAAGATGGTAGTTGGAAGAGAATCAAAAAGATAGAGTCTAATTCAACAGTAACATATAGAGTAGAAAAGTTGTCTGCAGGAACAACGTATAAGTTCCGAGTTATGGCATATGGCTTTGATGGTAATACTCCTTTGTATAGTGCATATCAGAATGTGTCCGGAACGACAACCGCAGCATCAAAGGCTCCTTCAACTGTTTCTGATTTTAAAATTGGGGGAAGAGCAACAGATGCTTTGAGATTAAATTGGACTAAAAATAATTCTGCATCAGGTTATATTATTGAACAGAATAAGAATGGCTCATGGACACGCATAGCTCGTATTGCATCAAATGCTACGACCACATATCGCGTAGAGGGATTAAAAGATTCTACAACTTATCAGTTTAGAATAAAGGCATTTGGGTATAGTGGAAATACAGCTTTATATAGCGGTTATAAAAACATATCGGGCACAACACTGCCTGCTGCTGTTTCAGGGGTTAAAATAGGTGGAACAGCAAAAGATGCTCTTCGTTTAAACTGGAATAAAAATAGAAAGGTTTCAGGATATATTATTGAACAATACAGTGAGGGTAAATGGGTACGAATAGCTCGAATAGGCTCCAATTCGACAACTACGTATCGTGTAGAAAAATTGAAAAGTAAGACGTCATATGTGTATCGTATAAAAGCATTTGACTTTGATGGTTCAACAGCTATTTATGGAAACTATAGTTATATAAGTGGTGTGACAAATTAATTTTATGGGTGCTGCCTGTATTTATACAGGTAGCATCCAGTTTTATTATATGAAATCTATAACATGTACTTGTAAAATTGGGAAAAAAGTTGCATAATATAAATGAGTATAAAGAACTATATGTAATTTTTGAATAGGGGGAAAATATGAAGAGTGAACTAAAAAGTAAGATTATAATAATATTTTTGATAATTTTTGCGACTATTGGAGGATATAATTCATTGATTTATGCGGATGAACAAAAAAAATCTTATGAGTATGATATGTATGAAAACGGTTCGGGTAAGGATATTACTTCCGACGAAGCTGTAAAAAGCGAGGGAGATAATCTAAAAGAATCTGATGGAACAGATCTGTTTCGTACTTCAAATATGGGAATAAGTCAGAGTGGAGTGGATTTAATAAAACAGTTTGAGGGATGCAGATTGACTGCTTATAAGGTTACAAGCAGTGAAAAGTATTATACTATAGGCTATGGTCATTATGGATCTGATGTGTATGCAGGGATGACTATTACTCAGGCACAGGCTGAAAGTATGCTTAAATCGGATCTTGTAAGATTTGAAGGATATGTAAACACATTTTTAAATAAATATAATATTACAATTAATCAGAATCAATTTGATGCCTTGGTAAGTTTTACATATAATGTTGGAAATGTTTGGGTTAGTTACAATACTTTTCAGTTGAAAACATATTTGATAAATGGGGTATCAAATTATAACAGCGATCAGATAACAACTGCATTTACAAATTGGAACAAGTCGGGTGGCGTAGTGTTGGATGGACTGACTAGAAGAAGAAAAGCAGAGGCAGCACTGTTTCTCAATGGAAATACCAATGATTGTTCGTGTTCAGATTCATATGCAGGAGATTATGTTTGTACTGCGTCTTCAGCTTTAAATATAAGAAGTGGACATGGTGGTACAGTGATTGGAACAATCCCATCAGGAGCGGTTGTATATGTTTCAAAAGGGGATGGAACATGGGCGCATGTATCATATAATGGAATTAATGGATGCTCATCCATGCAGTACTTAAAGAAAAAACAAGATACTCTTAATTATCAGTTACATGTATGGATATCCGATACTGATATGGGAAGTGTACCAGAGCACTTTTATAAAGGAAAATCATACTATTTATGCTATGAAATATTAGATATGGATACAGGAAAAAGAGTAGATATAGATCATGATGGACTTAATTATAGTGTAAGTGAAGTATTTGGATATCCTGATGGAACAAAGTCTGATCCATGTACTTACGGAAATGATTACAATTGGTATAGAAGCTATATGGGGGCAACAGGTCAGTATAAAGGAATTGTAACTGTTACAGGTGATATAAATACTTCCTGTGAAATTGGTTGGAAAGTTGAGTATTCAGGTAATGTAACGTTAAAAGCATCTACATATTCGGTTAATCTTAATATACCGGGAAACATAAGTCAAAGGGTTACATTAACAATGGAGGGAGAGATACCTGATAATTGTGCATTGTCGAAAGATTCATCTGGGAATGGATTTTCTGCAAAATGGGATGGCGATTGGAATGGTTGGTCGCATGATATGGTTATTACCGGAGAGGGGTCTGGCTCCGGAGTGATAATAGTGTCTGTTGTGGATGGAAAAAATGCTTCTGTCAAATATGGAACTATTAAGATATATGTTAATGTGACTAAAGAACAAAAGACTGTTTCCGTGATGAGTGGAGTAAAATTAGCCGGTCGGGCAGATGATGCATTGCGCATTAATTGGAATATAAATAGTAGTGCATCGGGATATATCATAGAGCAATACAAAAATGGTAATTGGAGTCGTATAGCACGAATTGCTGATAAGAATACAAAGACATATAGAATAGAAAAACTTACTAATTCTACAGATTATAGGTTTAGAATTCAAGGATTTAATTTTGACAATGGAACGCCTGTATATGGAAGTTATACATATGTTTCGGGAAAAACGAATCCGTCAAAAATAACAGGAGTGAAGATTGGAGGTAGAGCAGTCGATGCGCTCAGACTAAATTGGAATAAAGTAAGCGGTGCCTCCGGGTATATCATTGAGAAATATGAAAATGGGAAGTGGAATAGGATTGCAAGAATTGCAGATGTAAAAACACGGACATATAGAGTGGAAGGGCTTAAGGCATCTACAACTTACAAGTTTAGAATAAAAGCATTTGGCTTTAGTGGAAGTACACCATTATACAGTACTTATACATACGTTAACGGAAGAACGACCCCGATGGCTGTAACAGGTGTTTGTATAGGTGGAACTGCAAAAGATGCATTAAGAGTTAACTGGAATAAAGTTAGTGGGGCATCAGGATATATAATAGAAAAGTATGAGAATGGTAATTGGAACAGAGTAGCCAGAATAGCAGATGGAAATACAAAGACTTACAGAGTGGAGAAGCTTAAAAAGAATACAGCATATGTATTTAGAATCAGAGCGTTTGATTTTGATGGAAATACACCGTTATACAGTGATTCGAAATATGTAAATGGTAGTACAAATAGGTGATAGGAGGGAGATTTTTTATGAAACAAATGTGTAGAAGAGAAAAAAAGTGGATTAAGATTATTGCATGTATTATGATCTCCATATTGATGGTACAATTGAGCAATGTTCAAAAAGTATATGCAGTAACACAGTCAGAATTTGATGCAAAATTATCACAATTACAATCACAATATCCTAATTATAGTGTTTGGAATGGACAATTTGATAATGGAACACAGTGTTTTGGTTTTGCACATATGATGGGATATAATGTGTTTGGAACAATGCCGTCGACCTGGCAAAGGAGTTATGATATTTACAGTGTAAAGCCCGGTGACCTGATACAGTATGGAAATACAAGTGGACAGGGTCATACGGTTTTTGTAACTGCAGTTTCAGGAAATACAATAACGTTCGTGGATTGTAACGGAAATGGAAATTATAGTGGAAGTACCAAGGTACGAAGGAATGGTGTATTATGGGGAAACACTATACAAAAGGGGGCAAGGATATGGGGCAAATATTCGTTTAGCTATTTGCTTGTATCAAATGGAATTCAGTCGTATGATACATGCAGTACTTCATATGCAGGAAACTACATTTGTACATCAAGAACCACATTAAATATCAGAGATGGGCATGGTGGAGCAGTAATTGGTTCAATACCATCAGGTGCAGTAGTATATGTTTCAAAAGCAGATGGAACATGGGCGCATGTTTCTTATAATGGAATTAATGGGTGTGCGTCTATGCAATATTTGCAAAGACAGCAGAATACACTTAATTATCGATTACATGTATGGATATCTGATACTGATATGGGCAGTGTACCGGAGCATTTTTATAAGGGAAAATCATACTATTTATGCTATGAAATATTAGATACAGATACGGGAAAAAGAGTAGATATAGATCATAGTGGACTTAATTATAGTGTAAGTGAAGTTTTTGTATATCCTGATGGATCAAAGTCTGATCCATGCACTTATGGAAATGACTATAATTGGTATCGAAGCTATATGGGATCTACCGGGCAGTATAAAGGGATTGTAAGTGTTACAGGGGATCTTAATGTTTCGTGTGAGGTTAGCTGGAATGCTGAGTATTCCGGAAATGTAACATTAAAAGCGTCTACATATTCAGTTAATCTTAATATACCGGGAAATACAAGTCAAAGGGTTACATTAACAATGGAGGGAGAGATACCTGATAATTGCACACTGTCAAAAGAGTCATCTGGAAGCGGATTTTCTGCAAAGTGGGATGGTGGCTGGAATGGCTGGTCATGTGATATGGTTATTACCGGAGAGAGTACAGGTTCCGGAGTGATAAAAGTGTCTGTTGTAGATGCAAAAAATGCTTCTGTCAAATATGGAACTATTAAGATATATGTTAATGTGACCAAAGAACAAAAAACTGTTTCTGCTATGAGTGGGGTGAAGCTGGCAGGACGCGCGTCAGATGCACTTAGGATTAATTGGAATACAAACAGTAGCGCATCAGGTTATATAATAGAGCAGTATAAAGATGGTAATTGGAGCAGAATTGCTAAAATATCTGGAGCGAATACATATAGAATTGAAAATTTGGAAAGTTCTAGGCAATATAATTTCAGAGTCTGCGGATACACTACAGATGACGGAGATGAAGTATACGGAAGTTATGCTTATGTTTCCGGGATAACAAATCCGAAATCCGTAACAGGAGTGAAGATTGGAGGAACTGCAAAAGATGCATTAAGAATAAATTGGAGTCAGAATATATGTGCTTCCGGTTATATCATAGAAAAATATGAAAACGGAAAGTGGAATCGTATTGCAAGAATAGCCGATGCAAATACAACTACATACAGAGTGGAAAATTTAAAGTCTGCATCTACTTACAATTTTAGAATAAAGGCATTTGATTTTGATGGATCAGTTCCGATATATAGTGAATATCAGAATATTTCGGGAAAGACAAATTCAGCATCTAATACATCCGCAACGGTATCTAATGTAACAGGGGTAAAAATAGGTGGAAGAGCAGCAGATGCACTTAGGATCAACTGGAATAAAGTAAATGGCACATCAGGATATATTATTGAGAAGTATGAAAACGGAAAGTGGATCCGAATAGCGAGAATAGCAGATGCAAATACACAGACTTATCGCGTTGAAGGGCTAAAGGCATCTACAACATATAAGTTTAGAATAGAAGCATTTAGTTTTAGCGGAAAAACACCATTGTATAGTACTTATGCATATATAAACGGAAGAACCAATCCGGCTGTTGCAACAGGTGTTTGTATAGGTGGAACTGCAAAGGATGCACTGAGAGTAAATTGGAATAAGGTTAATGGTGCATCAGGATACATAATAGAAAAGTATGATAATGGAAATTGGATTAGGGTAGCGAGAATAGCAGATGCAAATACGCAGACATACAGGGTTGAGAAACTTAAAAGTAATACAGCATATGTATTTAGAGTCAGATCATTTGATTTTGATGGAAGTACACCATTATATAGTGGTTCCCAATATGTAACAGGTAGTACATTATAATTGCTTGTTGTAAATAGTAGCTAGGATGATATGTGGAAGGGGTAAGGAAAATATGAGGAAAAAACTGTTTATTTTATTATTTTTGGTATGTATATGTGGGTTTGATTATAATATGGTTTATGCAGCACAACCCACTGAGGAGTGGGAGTTGCCGATAGTGCCGGGAGATGAAGGTGTTATTGATAAGGTTGATTCATTCTTATGCTCAAATGCAACAGAGAGTACTTTTCAGTTACAATGGAATAAGGTGAATAATGCAGATGGATACATTATAGAACAGTTTAAGGATGAAAAGTGGACGCGAATAGCACGAATTGGGAATGGAAAAACAATATCTTATAAGGTTGAAGGACTGACTTCAGGCAAAAAATATCAATTTAGAATAAAAACGTTCATGTTTTTGGGAAAGGTACCGCTATATAGTGATTATGTTCTGGTAAGTGGAACTACTTTGCCTACCAAGAATACTAATGTTGTGATTGGTGGCAGGGCAACTGATGCATTAAGAATTAATTGGAGTAAAAATGAAAGTGCAGCAGGATATATCATAGAGCAGCAAAAAGATGGAAAGTGGGTACGAATAGCAAGGATTGCTGATAAAAATACCACAACATACAGGGTTGAAAAATTATCAGCAGGAACAAGCTACAATTTTCGTATAATGTCATTTAACTTTGATGGTAATACTGCCATATACAGTGGATATGTTACTGTTAAAGGAATGACTCTTCCGATGTATAACAATAATGTAGTGATAGGTGGTCGGGCAACGGATGCACTGAGAATAAACTGGGCTAAGAACAAAAGTGCATCAGGATATATTATTGAACAATACAAAGGTGGAAAATGGATACGAATAGCAAGAATTGCTGATAATAATACAATAACTTACAGAGTTGAGAAGTTATCGGCAGGAACAAAATATCAGTTCCGTATAGAGTCATTTAACTTTGATGGAAATATACCGGTATATAGTAGCTACGTATACATAAACGGAACAACATTGCCAATAAATAACAGAAATGTTGTGATCGGAGGCAGAGCAACCGATGCACTAAGAATTAATTGGACTAAGAATGAAAGTGCAGCAGGATATATTATTGAGCAGTACAAGGATGGAAAATGGATACGAATAGCAAGAATTGCTGATAAAAATACTACAACATATAGAGTAGAAAAATTATCATCAGGAACAAACTACAAATTCCGTATAAAGTCATTCAATTTTGATGGTAATTCTGCAATATATAGTGGATATGTTAATGTGAGCGGGACAACATTAACAAAATGATATAAATGGTATAGTGCGTTAGTAATATAAGAAAAAAAGGATTGATCAGCTATAAGACGGATTAATCCTATTTTTCTATTATTGTTTATGATTTCTTAACTTGTCCAGATTCAGCTCTCATTTTTGTCCTGGTGAGGATATTAATAAAAACCTTCTGTGATATATTAAGAGAAGGCTGAGCTTTCATAAAAATTGAATTACATAAAAAGGATATAGAAAATGAAATTTAAGTTTAACAAAAAAATGGTTAGCACAATAGTGATATTGATTTTTGGCATAGCAATTACAGTTGCAGCACTGCCTGCAAAGAATATGGAACTTGAAAATAAAACAAGCTCAGAAATAGCCACAGAGACAGTATCAGCTACAGAGATGATATTGGATACAGAAAATACAGAGACTAGTAATGTGGATAAGAATTCATCAGATTTCTCAAAAGACAAAGCAACAGTAGTCGATGATAAGGACAAATCTGGTGATACAAAGAATTCTGACGAAAGTTCAACAACTACAAAAGAAACGGGCAAAAGCTTGAAAGATACAAAGAGCTCATCAAAAACCACCGATAATAATAATGATTCAGATAATGACAATTCAGGAATGAGTAATAATAATGAACAGAAATCTGATAACGGAGTGATAGAGCTTCCAATTATACCGGTTGACTAATGTGACGCGGTATTAACCTATGCATATAATGGTGGTTATAGACCGTAAAATTTTTTGGTAGTTGCTTTCTAGCACCACTTAGAAAGACGGTTAAAAAAGTAACTGAAGCGTATGGGATACCAGATGTGGTTTTACCTACATTTGAAGAAGAAACGTAAGAGGAGTTAATACAATGGAGAACGATACATTGTAATTGTATTTTACATGGTAATCCGATATACTAGATATAAGTGTAGCAGATTATTTTAATGGAGGAAGTCGAATGAAGACAAAAAAGTTTTTATCATTGGTGTTAAGTGCGGCTATGATATTAGGTGTGGCTGTTCCGGTCGCAGCAGAACCGGTGTCAGCAGGGCAAGGCGTTGAAGCAGAACAACAGCCAATTGTAGAAAATAGCATTACAAGTGGATATATTCTGAGTGATTTGGATTATAATACACCGGTGTATGAACCGGATGAGTCGGTGCCGTATTCTGATGATTGGGGATATTCTGCAGATGAAACTATAGAGAGCAAGTATCCGGCAAATGGAGTCAGCGATATCAAGGCGAAATATCCGTCTGTTCGTAATCAAAATCCTCTTGGCACATGCTGGACATTTTCGTCAATAGGTCTTGCAGAGTTTGACTTGATTAATGATGGTGCGTTTGATAAAAATATAGATCTTAGTGAACTGCATCTGGCGTATTATGCATATAATTCGCTGTTAGATCCGCTTGGTGGAACAGTGGGGGACTATGCAAAGTACTATATGAATAATACAAGTGTTCAGTATGGTTATCTCAATCGTGGTGGAAACTATTTGATGGCGGCACGCAGAATGGGACAGTGGTGTGGTCCGGTAAGCGAGAGTGATGTACCATATAGTAAGGTGGCAAGCAACGGATATACAGCAAGCACTATTGATACTTTTCTTAATACAGGTTTATCTGATGAATATGCATATTCAAAGGATAAGGCACATCTGGAAAATACATACATGATTAATATCAAGGAAAATGCATCAGATGTGAAAAAAGCCATAAAAAAATATGGTGCAGTGGGAATTATGTATAGTCATAATGATACCGGATATCATTACATAAATAACAGTTATAATGATAAAACAAATAACAGAGCAGGTCATGCGGTAATGGTTGTTGGATGGGATGATAACTATTCTAAAGATAATTTCAGAGATGGTGTTAAACCTGAAAAAGATGGTGCATGGCTTATTCGTAATAGTTGGGGAGACGGAACCGGTTCATATTATAATCAGAGTTATTTCTGGATGTCATATGAAACTTTTTCTTTATCCGATACGGCTTGGGTGTTTGATTTTTCTGCTAATGATGGATATGATAACAATTATCAGGTTGATGGAGGATTAAATGTAGCCCATCAAAGCAGTTACAGGAAATTGGCCAATGTTTTTACTACTCAGACAAAACAGGGAGTATCTTCTGAGGACTTAAAAGCAGTTTCCCTGTCTATTACATCTAAAACAAATGTTAATTATACAATAGAGATTTATACAGATTTAAAGGATAAGACAAAGCCAACCAGCGGAACAAAGCAGGAGACTGCTACCACTACAGGGCAGACAACCTATGCCGGAGTATACACAATTCCACTTAAATCAGCGGTTAATCTGAAGCCTGGGACAAACTATTCGGTTGTAGTGACTACTGATACACCTGCCGTTGACATTGAGGCAGCGATGACCGGGGATGTAAATTATAATAATGAAATGGTGTGGGAGAATCATGCGTCAAGTGATAATACGGCAAGCTATTATTTCTATGGGACAGGGTTGGCATATTCCAGCAGTTGGAATTATCAGAATGTGTATGGTAATTTCTGTATTAAAGCATTTACCGCCAATAATGTAGAAAAAGATTCTGAGAAGCTTGTTGGCAGAAGCCTTACTTTAAAAGATAATATTGATATGAACTACTATATGGAGCTTCCTGAAAGTATCAAATCAAACAGCAACGCATATATGGAGTTTACGGTGAATAATAGCCAGCCATATAAGGTCAGCGTAAACGATGCAATCCCTGTTGAGAAAAACGGAAAGGTTATATATAAGTTTGCATGTCCACTAAATGCTGCACAGATGTCAGATACTGTTAAAGCCAAAATGGTGGTGGATGGTAATAGTGGAAATGAATACACTTACAGTGTAAAAGAATATGCCACCGAGCTCCTGTCAAAATCAAACGAGTATCCGGAAGAAACCATTAAGCTGGTGAAGGCACTCTTAAACTATGGAACGGCAGCGCAGAGCTTCTTTAAATATAACACAGGCAAGCCGGCAAACGCTATTTTAAGCGATACCGATAAAATTGTCGCAGCAGCTGATTTTGCTGCATATAAGGCTGTCATTAAAACAGATAGTGCAAATAGTCAGAGTAATGGACTGACATATTACGGAAGCTCTCTGATATGTAAGTCTGAGATGACAGTAAGACATTATTTTATGGTGAACGAAGGCTGTGATATAAACAATTACAAGTTCAGCTATGTTAATGCATATGGCAATGAAGTCAGTCTGACACCTAAAAAGGCTTCAGATGGGGTGTATTGTGTAGATATAAACGGAATAATGGCACGCAACCTGAATAGTAATTATGCATGCAAAGTCACCGAAAAGAATAAGGCCTGTATTTTAGAGCTGGACTATGGTCCGTTCAGCTATTCACAGAAGGTCATTAATAGTGGAAATTCATCTGCTGAATTAAAAAATCTGGTGAACGCACTATATTGGTATTGGTATTATGGATATAGAAATTAAAAAGACTGCATAATTAAAACCACTGCAGAAAATACCCCACGTTATTGCGCAGGGATTTGATTTTAGGTTAAAGAAATGGTCTTTCTTAAAATGGGTATCTTACCTAATAAAAATACTATTATTAAACTAAGCAGCATGACAAACAACACGTAAATAATATTTCCTATTAAAGTTTGAAAAAATGCATGACAAACAAATTTATCAATTGTGATCCTTATAACAATATTATGTATAAAGAAAATGCCTAATGTGTTTATGGAGATACTCTTTATAAGTTTAAATTTATGATTGTAATTTAGTGATAGTACAAATATGCAGCATACATTCAGTAAAGTAAAAACAGTGTCATATCCACACCAGACTATATCCCATGGTTCGGCAGTAGCAGTATGATTTGTAAAGAAAACAGCCATTAAATAAAGCATACAACAATTTGCGATAATAAGTAACACAGAAACAAGGTTTCTATATAATGGTTTAATCTTTAAAATAGCGTTTTTACAATGAAATACTATTCCACCTAATGTAAAATATGGGAATGCATAAAACTGTGTCATTCTAAAAATATTATGTTCAGCAAACTGCATAATTTCAGGCATGTTCTGATTATTTGCAATACCAATAGCATATATGGTATATCCAACAGATTTAATACCAAATCCTATAATAAAAAATATGAACAAAAGAATACTAAAATTTTTTACACTGGATTTGAATATTTTCACAAGTAGTGGTGCAAATATATATAACAAAACAAGAATACCCATAAACCATAAGTGATTTATCCATCCGAGTGGATTAAGAGTAATCAAATTATATATAAAATCATGCGGATTTAAAGATGTATGTGTATAAACTGAAAAAATAATTAAACCAATAATGCCCCATAGAGCTGTAAGCAAAATGATTTTAATGGTTTTAATAATGTGCTTTTGCAAATCAAAAGGCCTGTTAAATAAAAGATAGCCATTACAGAAAAAGAAAAGAGGAACACAAGTTGACATAATTGCTCTCGTAAAATATCTGATATAATAAATAGTTTTGTTATCTGAAAGAAAATTATAGTTATAAAGAGTGGCATGATACATTATTACGAAGAATAATGCGAAAAACTCCATTAAGTCAATATAATTCCATCTTTCATTATGAAGTGAGATTTCTTTGTTATTCATTTTTTCTCCTAACCAAACAGACAATTTTAAACATGAATTTTACAATCTAATTTATTATTCTATATTATAGAAAGTAAATATTCAATGGTAAAATATACCTATATTTTAGCGGTATTCTTTTTTATGCATAAAATCGTATTTCAAGAAGAAAGGCTCACTATTAAAAGTCAAGTGAAGGAATATTGGGTGACTAAAATGTTTGATAAGAAACAACAAAAACCTATAAAAAGTAATAAATTATGCAAATGATTAATAAGTTTTTGTTATTATAAAATGTGGTATAATACTTAAAATCAATAGAATTGATGGATAATAGATGATTATCAGACAGTTTTAATTTAAGCCATCATTACTTAATGGCACGAAAGGACTATTCATAAAAATGTTCAAAAGTCAAAAAGAAATATATGATAAATTAAATGAAAAAATTAGTCCATTATCTTCCGATAAAATTATTTTTTTATCAGGAAAATCAGGGGTTGGCAAATCTTTTGTTATTAACTCTTTAAAAAATAGTATTCAAAATCGTTATAGTTCTCCAATTTGTTATCTTAATGGAGATTCTGTTTGTCAAAATAGAGATTACTATTGTTTTAAATATGCATTAAATAATATGACTATAAAATATGAACAGAGGAAGAAATTGACAATTATTGCAAGCAAGACGGTTAGCGATATTCCTTATTGTGGAACTGTTAGTCAAGAAATTTTATCTGATATATTTGATCGATTTGAAATAAGACAAAAACAAAAAAATTATTTTTTAAACGATGATGAGCAGGACATAGTTTATCGGTTAAATTATTTATTTGATAAAAAAGATTCTCTTATTATATGTGATAATATACAATATTTTGATGCTAAATCGTTGGAGTTGTTATACTTATTGATTACTTCAGAAGAAGAAACTTTTGATTTTTTAAAAAATTGTCAATTTTTATTTATATATACCGAATCGGGTGAAAATATTTCCCCTATTATTAAAAAAATAATTGAAGAAAAGGTAACTGTAAAATATAAAATATCTTCTATTCAATTCGAAGAAATTGAAGAAGTTTTAAATGTATTTAACTGCAAGATACATCTAGATAATGAAATTAAAAAAATTATATTTAAACTTGCTGATGGACATTTAGAGGTAATTAAACAGATTATATTGCAAATGAATGATTCAGTAAGTAATTTGGATTCTATGGCAAAATCATCAGATGCAAAAGAAGCTTTGGATAAACTAATAACCGATAAATTAAGCTCTTTAGGTGCGAGTGGTTGTCAAATATCTCAGGTATTAGAATATGCCTCTCTTATTGGAAAAACATTTTCTAATAGTGAATTATCACAAATAGTAGAATTAAATAAACAGGAGTTTTATGATGCTATAAATAAATCCAATGAGATGGAATTAATAAATACTCAAAACTATTATAGTAATTTTTCACATGATATAATACAACTTTTATTTAAAAAAAAGGCGGGTAGAAATTTAAATCATTACTATAGTAGAATGAAAGAATGTATCAAGGAACTATACCCGGCAGACTATAAACAAAGAATAGAAATAGCGGAAAATTTAGGTGATATTCACGAAGCAATAAAACTAGCATCTTTATATTACATAAAAAGAAAATACGCTTTTGATCCTAATAAAGAAGAAAACTACATTCAAATTATCTCTCTTAATTCAGAGATTAAAGATTTTTTAGATGACATGCATAGCGCTTATGTAGAATTTAATAATGAAAATTATGAACATGTAATTTCAATATTAAATCACATTGTTTATTTAATTCCAATAGAGTTATCAGCAGAAAAAGATATATTAAAATCTATTGCATTGACTAAATCATTAAACGATGATAAACGGCAGGAAGCAATTAATTGCTTAGACAACTATAATTTAGAGTCTCTGAACAATGAAGGAGATTTATATTTAAGAATCTTACTTGCTAAAATATCAGCATATTCTCATATGTCACAAACAGAAGATGCTAAAAGATGTGAAAAGGAGATAATCAAATATCTCGAACCTAAACAATATTATGATGATACTGCTAGAACACTTATATATATTCTATACCGAAAAGCCAATTCGATGCATGAGTGTAATTATGCTGAAAAATATATTAACAAAAGTGTAGTGTATTTTGCCCCTTTACCGGGTCAAAAGGCTCCCCTAAATCCGATTCAATATCTGATGAGCTTAGGAAACCACGCGGGTATTTTAATTGAATGCGGAAAATTTGATGAAGCATATATAGAGATAAAAAAAGCTCAGAATTTAGTTCGCGATAATAGTATAAAATTTCCGCGTTTACATATTATAGATAATAATTATTTATTAAGTGTTTATTTGTCTGATAATTCACAAAAAGGACAGATTTTGGAGGCGTATAAAAAGCTATTATATCTACCTCAAAATGCAGATAATATATTTATTCAGTCAAATTATTGTGCTTTGCTTGCTGTAAATGGAGAGCCGCAAAAAGCATGCGATATGTTAGAAGAAATTAAATCTAAACTTCCGTTGATTAGTGAAAAATTTTATGAATCTTGCATATACAATAATCTTTTAGTTTTGAAATTATATTTCAAACAATATGAAGAAGCAGAGCAGCTTTTGAATGAATTAAAATCATATAACAAAGGAATACTTGATGAAGCATATTATCAAAAAAAGTATGAAATATTTCAAAAATCAATTGATTCACAACTGGATATACCAATTGAAAAGATAGATGATTTTATATTTGATTTTTGTAGTGAGTATCAAGAGTCTTGGAATTATTGGGGAAGAAGTTTCGATTATACAGCATTATATTATTGGAGTGATATATAAAATACAATTTTAACAAATGCGATCTTGATAAATCGCATTTGTTAAAGGTATAACAGATATTATTGTCTTTTAAGATATATACTTTGATAAAGTTACACCAATTAAAGTTGAAAGAAATTCAGAATAAGAATATCCCAGTTTATGAAACACAAAGTAATAAGATGAATCATTTGTTATGTGTGGATTAGTCGCAATGTCCGAAATATAGTATCTACCAGAACAATCAATTCTATAGTCAACTCTTCCAAAGCCTTCTATTCCTAAAATCTTAACTGCTTTCTGAGAGTCTTTCTTCATTTTATCAGCTATATCTATATTGTAATTGTCATAGTTGTAAAAATCATATAAATGTGAAAATCTAATGGAATAATCCAAAAAATTATCAGCTATTTTTTCCGAATTATTTATTTTTATTCCAACGGCAAAGAGAGGGATGCTTTCTTTACCTACAATAATAGGTAACTCAACTTCATATCCAGAAATAAAAGGTTGTGCAATTATAGGTTGATTATATTTCTTAGATAAATTTTTTAGCCAAATATCAGCATCGGAATAATATATAAATACATTTTCTTTTGTTAATCCAATACTTGCAGATTCACCGTTTAATTTTACAATTATTTTTTCCCCTTCTTGAGGAGATTTGTTGTCAATCCAACCATGAGCATATGAATAAAGATATGTAGGCATTGGATTTTGCAAATAATTATTTAATATAGCATTCGAATGAAATTTATCCCTACATAAACTTACAACATATGGATTACTTCCAGTATACATTATTTTAAAATGTTCACAAAATGCTGGGATAAGTGATTTTCTTCCTATGTAAGTACCTGTTTGCGCAGAATTTATCACTAAAATTTTTTTCCTCAAACGGTTTATTTTATTATTTATAATCGCATCTATAAAATCAGTTTCATTAAAATAACTAATAACTTCATAACCTAATTTTTTTAATGATACACTTAAGTTTTCATATTCATCAAGGGTATAATATTCTGATAGCACAGACGTATTTTGATAATCATCATAATTTTGTGTTTCCCCATCAACATTCGCTACTAATACAATTAATAGCTTTGAACGTTGATTTTCTTCAATATTTTGAAAATTTTTAATATAATTTTTTATATCATTTATGTTCATATTGCTTTCGTCCTTTTGTAATATAAAATTAAAACTGATTAACATAGTTTTCGCTTTATAATATTGTGTATATGAAAGTTAATCATCTATTATCTATAAAAAACACACCCCACCAGTAAGCTGATGGAGTGTATAGTATAGAGACTAAAAATGAAAATCTTTTCTAGGATGTTTGTTTATTAGAATATCTTTTTGCTTTGAGACTGCTACATGAGTATAGATTTGAGTGATATTAATTGAACTATGCCCAAGCATTTCCTGAATATACCGAATATCAACATCAGCTTCTAGAAGGCTTGTGGCGAAAGTGTGTCTGAACATATGAGGTGTTATATGTAAATCAATAGATGAGAGAGAGGCATATTTGTTTATCATTCGACGAACAGACTGATCTGATAATGGCTTTCCGGATTGACTGGAAAAAAAGTGATTACACTGTACGATTTCATTGTAGAAGTCGTTTTTATATTCTTTCAAAATATTAAGTACGGAACTATTTCCAATTTGCAGAATTCTTTCTTTGCTTCCTTTTCCGTATATTAAGATGACACCATCAATTAGGTTTACATCACTGATTTTAAGATTGCAAAGTTCTGAGATTCGTATTCCTGTGGAGAATAGCAGCTCAACAATAGCAGCATCGCGTAAGGCATTTCTTTTTTGATAATTAGTTTTGGCGGCAGAACGTTGTTTATATATAGTAAATAAGAATTCTTCCACTATATAGAGAGGGATTGTTTTGGGGAGGATTACCGGTTCTCGAAAATGAATTTGTATTTTATTAAATGGATTTTGCAGTATTATGTTTTTGTATTCTAAATAATGAAAAAAAGCTTTAATTGATGCAATTTTCCGCCTGACAGATTTCGGCTTGTATTTTCGATGCATTTTTTCTATATATTTTTCTAAATCATAGGGTGCAATCTTACAAGGGTCTGATATTGATATTTCATTATAAAATTGAATAAGATCAATTCTGTAGGCTTTTATAGTCTTTTCATCAAGCCTTTTTTGAGCCAGACAGTATTCTAAATAGCTGCTTATGTGTGTTTGTAAGTTATTCATAGTAGAATCTCCTTTTGATAATTTGATATTAGTGATTATTATACTATTATAATTATATTGACATAAAGAATGTTTACTTTTATTAAAAAAGTGGTACTATAGACTTATGATGTATGTGAATACATTGTATGAGAAAATATTCAAAAAATATGAGGGTACAAATATGGATAAACAATTTATTGAAGAGGCATATAGAAAGCTGAAAGGTAGTGTATATTTAGATAAAACAGTTCCTTTTTTAAGAATGAGGATTGTGGAGTTTGAAAGAGGAGATATAGATAAAAAGATAGAAAACATATATGCAGCTCTTAATGATGAAATAAAATGGAAAGCATTTAAAAAAAATATATTAGAAACAATAAATGTTTTGACATTTCCAAAGGAGATAAAAACTAAGAGTGACAATGTGATCGAGGATGAACCGATTGTAATTTCAAATATAAGCGGAACAGATGTGACAATAGAAAAATATAACAATTTTATAGATATGTGTGTAGAAGGACATATAATAGGAATTCTTTGGATATTAACAATTGGGTATGGAATGGATAAAGAGCTGGATAACAATTGCTATGGAAATCGTCTGAATGAAAAGTTGATTTTTAATGATCAAACAACTACAGCATCTCCTAATTTGTTTAAACCATATTTTAACCAATATGAGAGTTGGCGAAATCAAGGATTGAAAAAGGCTGATGATGTTGTGAATAATAATAGTAATAATGATGAAGATAATAATAAAAGTGTTATATTAACTATGCTTGATTTATCTAGATATTATTACAATATTGAAATTACAGAAAAGATTTTTGAAAAAATGACAAATACTTTTTATGACAACAAAGAGCTTTGAAAATACTGGCATTTTTGATTCTTTTTCAATGCTCTTTGTGGTATAATAAGAGTATCGAAAAAGGAGCAGAAAACACATGGCAGTAAGTGCAAGAGATTCAAAACTTCTTGAGCAGAGAAAAGCCTATCGTCTTGAAAAAGAAAAACCTATACTCGATGCGTTCTGGAACTGGCTTGACGAACAGAAGCCACGTAAGGGAAGCCGTTTCGAGACAGCGGTGAAGTATGCCCAAAACCGGAAAGACATGTTGATGACATATCTTTTGGAGCATCGTCCAAGTGAAGATATGTTAGATGTACAGCTTGAGGCTTTGACTCCGTGGAGTAAAGAAGTTCAAAATGTTTGCAAAAACTAAATTGTAGTAAAACGCTTGCATCTAGCAAAAATGATGCAAGCGTTAATTAAGATCTAGCGTTGGAATATTGAGCGCTTACAGTATAGGGAGTGTCATAGAGAATATCAAGGCAAATTCTAATTGTGTTAGCTTGCATAAGAAGACGGATGTTAATATATTAGATATAATATTTTGTAGATATAAAAAACAGAAGGAGTATTACAAAATGAATCTGCTAAACCTTCCGGTAGGCGTTTCTGATTTTGCAGAAATCAGAAATAATAATTACTATTATATAGATAAGTCAGGACTTATTGAGGAACTTCTTGAGTCAACAGGCACGAAAGTGACTCTGATTACCCGTCCAAGACGATTTGGAAAAACACTCGCGATGAGCATGCTTGAGAATTTCTTTGACATACAAAAAGATAGTAAGCGAATGTTTGAGGAACTTGAGATCTCTAAGAGGCAGGATTTATGTGCTGAATGGCTGAATCAATGGCCTACTGTATTTATTTCATTTAGGCAGGTAGATGGTTTGGATTTTGCTGGTGCATATGGCATGCTTACAATGGTACTTGCTGATTTATACAACAAGTACTTGTATTTGCTTGATGATGATAGGATAACAGAATTTCAAAGAAAGATATTTACCAATCTTGCTAATGGTCATGGCTCTGAAAAAGAAGTAAAAAATAGTCTTATTCTCCTGACTTCGATAATGCAGCAACATTATGGCAAGCCGGTTATTCTCCTCATTGATGAGTATGATGTTCCTGTGGCAAAAGCAAATAGTCATGGTTACTATAATGAGATGCTTGATGTTATGAAAGGCTTGATGCAGGCATTGAAAGATAACCAGTCGCTTCGTTTTGCTGTTATAACAGGATGCTTAAAAATCGCCAAGGAAAGCATTTTTACAGGAACTAACAATTTTGTATCGGATTCTATTACGGATTCAAGGCTGAATGAGTATTTTGGCTTTGTTCAGAGCGAAGTTGATCGTATTATCATAGATGCAGCTATAGAGGATAAAGCGGGAAGTATCAAGGAATGGTATGATGGATATCATTTCGGTAAGTTTGATGTCTATTGTCCCTGGGATGTTATGAATTATCTTTTGGAATTACAGCGAAATCCAAATGCAAAACCTGTAAGTTATTGGAAGAATACGAGCGACAATGCAATCATTCGCTCTTTTATTGATTACGCAGGAAACAATATTACTAAGAAGCTGGAAACTTTAATGGCTGGTGGCTGCATAATTCAGAGAATTGATGAGAACCTGACATATGATTATCTTCATTCGTCGGAGGATAATCTTTGGAGTATGCTCTATCTGACTGGGTATCTGACAAAGGTAAGTGATGACTATTATGATGGGGAGCTCCAAAACGGAGAACTTGCTCTTATGATTCCAAATGCTGAGATTAAAGAGATTTTTGAAACTACCGTAATCAAGTGGTTTGATGACAGTGCAAAAAAATGGAATCGCAATGAGCTTTTTGATGCTGTTTGGAGTGGTGATAGCGAGAAGCTCACAAGTGAGATGACCACACTTTTGCGGAAGACAATAAGTTATCATGATTATAAAGAGGACTTCTATCATGCTTTTCTTGCCGGCATTTTTACCGGTGCGGGTTATATGGTGGAGTCTAATAAGGAGCATGGTGAGGGACGAAGCGATGTGGTTGTATATGATTCTGTAAATGGTCGTGTAGCAATTTTTGAAGCAAAATACACCAAGAGTCTCAATAGTATGGAATGTGAATGTAATAATGCTCTGCAGCAGATTGACGATAGGATGTATGCAAAAGAGTATGAGGACGATTATGACCAGATTCTTTGCTATGGTATATCTTTTTTCAAGAAGCGTTGCATGGTAAAGAAGAAGTAGCTGATTTTTTGAGGGGGAACATCATGACGAAAGATAATATAGTATTACCATACAAATTGGAACAGCATTTAACTGAGATATGCAAGGAAAATCCAACGTATATTAATTTGTTATCAGTTTGGAACATTAATAAGAAGATGTGTCAGGATGCCTTATCAACGGTAGTTATAAATTATCCTCATTATACCAGACATGATGTATCACATTGTGAGGCTATTATTACAAATATTGAAATGCTTTTGGGAGAGGAGGCTATTCGTCTATTATCGCCTACTGATACATGGCTCTTATTGCATGCGGCATATTTGCACGATATTGGTATGGTCATAGAGTGTAAGCGTATAGAGGATAACTGGGAATCAAAAGAGTTTCAGGATTATCTTCATGCAGCAGAGAATTCATTAGATGATAGTTTGGCTGAAAATGCAAGGCTGATCAATTCATTTGAAGAGAAAAGGGATAAAGGAAAATCTGTTTTGGCATGGCCTGTAAGAGTAAGATACGCGGTAACTCTGTTAATTGCAGATTATTATAGAAAAGAGCATGCTGTAGATTCACGTTCATATCTGGAAGACATGGGGAATGCTTTTCACATTGATTTAGGATATAACGGATTGATACAACAGAGACTGATAAATCTTTTGGCAGATATTGCTTATTTACATACAGAATCGAATGATAAGCTCCTTGAGCTGGACTATAGGACAAATGGATTCAATGCAGATTATGCACATCCCAGATTTTTGGCACAGATGCTTCGTATGGGAGATTTACTTGACGCAGATAATAATAGATTTAATGCAAGTAATGAGATAGTGTTTGGAGAGATACCGGAATCGTCAAGAAATCATTGGGAAAAGCATATGTCCGCGAGACATATTTTGATTACACCCGATATTATAGAATATAGAGCAGATTGTAGTAAACCGGAGGTATACAGAGAGACCAGAAATTTCCTATCATGGCTTAAGACAGAGGTGGAATTTTGGGCGCTAAATTGGAAGAATATCATGCCGGAAAATATAAAGGGAAGTGCTCCTAAGCTGGGAAAGTGTGAATTACTCCTTGATGGAGTTCCTGACATACAAGGACTCTCCGATTTACAGTTTTCTATTTCTACAGAAAAAGCTTTTGAAGTAATCGAAGGTGCCAATATTTATGAAGACAAATTTGTGTTTTTAAGAGAAGTTATTCAAAATGCATTGGATGCATGTAAAATCCAAATGTGGAGAGATGTCTCCGAAAACAGATATAGAAGTTGGATAGAGAAGGAGTCTGTTAACAATCTGCAGCCATTTCAGATAAAAAATGATGTGTTTGAAAATTATGGTGTTGACGTAATATTGCGTAAATATGATGAGAATCATTTTAAAGTTATTATCAGTGATAATGGGATAGGAATTTCTGCAGAGCAATTCAAGAAGATCTGTAATGTTGGAGTGAGTTATTCAGGTGATAAGAAGCGTAGCGAGGAAGTAGAAAGTATGCCATTATGGCTTAGACCGACAGCTGGATTTGGAATAGGTCTGCAATCTATTTTTTTGATAGCCGATGAGTTTGAAATATATTCAAAGGCAGCCGGCAATGATGGCATATATGCAAAGGTAACTTCGCGAAGAAAAAACGGCTATGTGCAGATATCAAAATCGGATGTACGTAATGAACAGGGAACAGAGATACATGTTGTTCTTCCGAGTGATATGACTTTTTCATATGGATTTTCAGGCAATACAGCAGAGTTTATATCAGAGCAGTTTGATCCTTTTTCAGGTGAAAAGCAGATGCTGTATTATATGAAAATATGGGATGTATTATGTGGTACTATAGAAAATACGTTATTTCCGATCAAGCTATTCTTTGAAGATGAACAGATGGATATAATAAAGTCTCAGAAATTTGATGAATTGGAAAAATGTTCAGATGATGGACGCTATTATTATAATATGGGCGATGATTATCAAATGAGTATTTGGGATTGCAAGACAAATTCGAGTATGAGTATTTATTTGCGGGAGAGATACGAGAGATATAATAATCAGCTTTATTTTAAGGGGATGCAGCTAAAAAATGCACCATATATGGTTAGTAAAGGAATATGGTATGCCATGGACTTATATGGTTTAGATACCAAAAAGACTTTAACGCTGGATAGGAAGAACCTCCGAAAAGGGCAAATGAAAATAGTTGATGAAATATTGGATGATGCTGTTCAGTTTTATTTCAGTATTATCAAAGAGGCTGTTTTTTCGTCAAAAACGGAGAAGTCAGATAAAGAATGTGGGCAGATATATACATTTTGGTGCATTGCATCGTTGGAAGATAAAATGGATTTGCTGAGTAGATATAGTGATATATTTAGCCATATTAATGTTAGTGTAGAAGTGATGAAAAAAGCAGATAATAGTTTTCAGCATACAGAAATAGATTATAAAGATATTATTAATAATCTTGATAAAACAGCAGTAGCAGATAATATAGATGATTATATAAATCATAATGGTATGCAGGAGAAATTAGAGGTTAAATATATTAAAGATTTATTGAATGAACATGCAGATGATATCCCTTTTGATATTGTTATAATTGACAAGGCATTTAGAGAAGTGCTAATCAAATCAATGGAAGATAGAATTATGCTGATTCCAAATGATTCAAGTAATAATAAATTCATGTATTTAATTTCTTACAGAAACAATACGGATAAGCTGCCAACAGATGCTGGACAAAGCACTAAGAGGTATTTGTTAGAGGCTTTGTTAAAGAGCAATGATGGATATCATTATCACGATGGTACATTGCGTGGATGTATTCCTGCCTTAAAAGGATATGACACTATAAGCACTAGTATGATACCATTTGGAATAAGAATCGAATATTTTGGCAAAAAGGGGAATGTAATTTCTCCGGTCACAATAGCTCAATGGCAAAAGTACAAGCATCTTGATAAGAAGGAATTTGTGAATGCTATAGTTTCAAGTATTGAGTTTGATAATTTGATTAAACATGTATCGGATAATCCGATTAAAGAAAAATCATATACACAGGAGCAGATTAGGGCAGGTTATATTGATTTTATCGGAGAATTATATGATGTAGGAAGTGATGTAGAAATTTAAGTAAAACTAGTTATAGAGGGCATCGGATAATAAGTTAAATCCGCATGAGATGCATTTGTTTTGTGACAATTAAGTCTGATCTGGTTTGATGAGATATAATTTCCTTAAATCTGTCGGTTATAATCAGATAGTTGCATTTTTTATCAAATTGAATCGATAAACGTTTACTATATATTGAAGTATCAGTATCAAGTTCTTCTATCACGAGAGAGGCACGATAGTTTTTCTTGAAAGACCAGATATCAATAAGTCCGACTCCTGTTCCACCTTCAGAAGTATGCGTAGAGGCCTCTGTGATTCCTAATTTCATAAATGTTTCGATTTCGAAAGGGACTCCGCTATCGGATATAGAGATAGCAGGGGTTCCTTTTAGTAGTTGAAATGATAATTCTATGCATTTCTCGTCAGCATTTTTAGTTGCAATGATGGCATTTTCAATCAAATCGGAGAGAAGATGGACAAGATCTATCTCCGAAATTTCAGTATCTTTAACAGTAAAAAAATCAGTATCGAAATGAAATTTTAACGAAATACCATAGCTGCAAGCTTCCTTTGCCATAAAAGAAATAATTGCATCTATACCGGAATGCTTTGTAAGCGGAATGGTAGATATAGATAGCAATCCATTTCCAAGAAGTTCTTGTCGGTATGTTTTAATTGAGTCTATTTCATTAGAAAGAGATATTCCTTTTGCATGGAGCTCTTCTAAATCAGTTACCGAATTATTGGTAGTTGTGGAGAGATAGTTACATACGGAGTCTGCCATAGCATTTACAATTCTGTTGTCCTTATGAATTATTGCACCAAGCCTCTTATTTTCATTTTCGAGTTTGGAGATATAAGATTCGTAGTCCGCAGATGTGGAACGAAGGTTTTTAACCTCAAGAAGTCGCATCTTCTCAATATAAAATTCGGTTTGCTTGTTTCGCCACCAAAGATTAATAAGGAATAGTAACACAATTAGTAAAATCATGCTGAGAAATGATACCTGTATGGATTTTACATTGTATACTTGTTCAAAAGTCAGTATTAGAATACTTAATATATATAGAATCACAATGTAGTTAAAGATAGAATTGTGGATTAAATATCTAACTGTATTGCAAAAACTCTTTGACCTTAAAATGAGTTTTAAAAAGATGAAAGTTGTGGCACATGATAATAATGTAAATATATTTATAATGATTTGGGAAAGTTCTGCGAAAATAAAAAATGTAAAAAGTCCCCAAATGGCAGCAGATATACTATAGAGCATGAGTACGGTACAATAGCAAACCAGCGAATATGTAAGCAATATTTTAGGCTGAAAAGTGGTAATGCAGCACAGAATCGTCCAAAAGAAAAATAATGGGACTACATAGCTTAGAATGGCAAGATTATGTTTGCAAAATAATGTCAATAAAGATAATGCAAATGACGAAATAAAACACTTTAGTATAAATGGAATAATAATTGTATTATCGCTATTTGATATCCTTGTGAATAGAAAAAATGCAAATATAAAAAGTAAAAATGATTTGATAATTGTAATAATCATATACGAAACCTAATAAAAAATAACGTTAATTATGAATTAAGAATTAGCTATCATATGGGATAACCTCTGATTATGGAGGTGAGACATATGATAGAATGGATAACTAAATTCTGGTCTGCATTGGTTAGAAAGTAGTTTGTAACTCATTTTTGAATTTACTTGCGTAATGGTAAATAAATTCAGTCAATGTAGGAACTCCTCGTTCATAATTGATCACTGCTGTGTAGTTACGTGCCAAATCCTCAGGATTGCCATTTGACCAGGCTCTGTTTATTGCATTTTGCATGGCTCTCTCAACGCTTGCTGGGGTTTTGCTGTGCTTTTTTGCAATTTGCCGAGCAAGATTCGGAGTAGGTTTATCTATAGTGAGGATAATTGCTTCGGTCAGGTATTCATATCCAATTGCTTTGGGACTGATACCTATAGTATCCAATTCATGATGAATATGGGTGGTAAGTCGACGATTCTTTTCAGCAGGAGTAATTATAAAAGGAGTGTTTGGTGAGGAATGTCTCTGTATGGCATTCTTCATCAGACGTAATAATTCGACCGGCTTTTGAAAGGAATAGTCTTTCTCATACTTAGTAAGAATAAAATCTGCGCCTAATTGACGTGCTGCATCAAGAGTTACGTTACTCGTGTTCTGCGTAGTGATAAGAATATAAGGTAGCTTATCCAACGCTATATCATGTATTTTTGATAGAAACAGCAATCCATTTCCCCCACCTTCGTGGAGTTCTAAATCCAAAATAATTGCGTCAGGAACATAATACTTTACCATATCCAAAGCTTCATTGGCATCATCTGTTATGTTTACAAGACATATGTCATCAAATTGGTCTATATAGTCATGAATTTCTTCACATGCAAATTTATCATCTTCAATAAGTAAAACCGTTAATTGGTGTTGGTATTCCATATAAATTTGACCTCCAGATAAAAATTATTTTACTATTCTAAGTGATAAAATTCAACAGATACCAACAAAAAACAATAAATTTGTCAAACGCTTTATAAGCTAATATGTGATAATGTTGTAGTATAATAGTACCGATATAGTAAGTGTAAGGGAGAAATATATGATGGATAGAAAAATTAATGGTTTTTGGGCTGTTGCTGCTCGTAAACATTTGAAAGAATTTGTAGATTATAGCGATAATGCTGATATTTTTGATTGCTTAAATGTAGCTGGAAAGACTGGGCTTTTTTTAGGGGCAATAAGAGGAAATAAAATGTTAAATAATCCAGAAAAAATAGAAAAAATGGCTAGTCAAGTCGGAATTAAACCTATTGAATTGCATAAGGTTATCCTGCCACAGTTAGAGGAAAGTTCTGATCAAAAAATTGAAGTACATAGAGATAGTACAGGAAGTCTTATTGGAATTGAGGAGTATGTTTTTGATACACAGAGTACATTAGAAATAACAGGAAAAGTTTTTGAAGATCTGCATCCATCGGATAAAGAGATTATAACGGTAGATACATTGGAAGAAACAAAAAAAGTACCATATACGCAAACTGAAATAACGGAAAAATTGATACAAAAGGGATTTAGGGAAGATGATATTAATATATCATTAGATGTTGCAGATCAGTTTAAATTAATAAGAAAAGTTAATAAAAAGAATGATCCGATTATTAGTAATGAATATATTTGGGGAAGCGATAACCAACGAATCGCACTTGCTGTTAGTGAGTTGGGAAAGATACAGAAAGAGAGTTTAGGGGCTACGATTGAAGAAATACAAAATTATCAAGGTATTCCGTATGAAAATTTGACAATTGCAGATAAAGAGATTTTTAATCTAGCTAAAAAGATAGGAATGATAAATCCTATTAAAATAGTAACAAATAGAGAAGTGAGTAGGGAGTTTGAGTTTACTCAAAGTGCAGACTGGCTAACAGCTCCAGATGATATATTTGATGATGTGAGATTATTGCTTGCGTCCATTAGATTTGGTGAAAATTATACGCAATATTCTACGATATATAGTGCACAAAAATTTTTGAGCGCATGGATAAGAAATGGAGAAGTTGGACCACATGATGCAAATAGTACTGATTATATAATGTTAGAAAAAAAGGGAATTGCTAAAGTAACGCATAAGAGTAAAAAGAAATGGGGGTATAATGGATACTATAATGCAACAGGATACTATTTAGAACTTGTTAAAGTTGATGTTGCCAAAGCTGCCCTAAAATTTATTAATGGTATTATGGAGGAAAATGATTTAAATATTGATAATTATAATCAAATAGTAAAGTCCTCTAATTATTGTTCATCAGAGGAGCAACGGGTACGAATGGGGGATGTTCCAGAATCGTCAAAAGAAGCGGATGAATATATTCAACGAATATTACGAGATGAAAATTATTAGTAAAATGGAGGAATATTAATGGCTAGAAAGAAAAAAAGTGATCTAGACAATGAAAAACAAATTAAAAGTGTTAACAACAAAAATTCGAAGAATACTAGATCTTCAGAGAATACTATATTTAAGAATATTAATAAAGGCGAGTTATTGGAATTTCAAATAAAAAGACTATTCTTTTTTATGGGATATTTTCCAAAAACAAATATTATAATTCAGACTAGTGCAGATGAACCTTATGATACAGTAACTGATTTAGATGTTTATGGAATTTATGTGCATTATGATTTTTCAACAAAAACTATTTGGGCTGATTGTAAATCAGGCGCAGCTCAAGAGATAAATAGAGTTGCATGGTTAACCGGTATAAAAGAAATGATAGAAGTAGATGATATTTTGTTTGTGAAAAAGGGTACTAAATTGAGTACAAAGATTTTTGCGAATAAGAAGAGCATCCAAATTGTAGATTTAAATATCATAAAGGATATGGAAACGAGATATGGAATAAATAGTAATGATTGGAGAGGATCATGGAATCCTCAGATTCAGAATGAGAATATAAATGTTTTTAAAAATATTTCTACGCCTGATAATTCAATCTATAGACGCATTTTTAAGTTTATAAATACACATTATTGGGCATTAGATGATAATTTTACAAAATGTAAAAAAACAATTACAGCATTGCGCGATCTGGCTGTACTAGTTGAATTACCATTGACTTCGAAAGAAAATAAGGCTATTAGATGGGGAGTATATCAATTAAGTAGTATGTTGATGTACCCTATGCTACAGATATGTAGACAAGTTCAATACTTTGATAAAGAAGATAAGATTAATATTATTATTTTGGGATTAATATATGGAAGTAATTCGAAAGCAAAAATAGATGATATTTTAAAGGTAACTAATAATATTGCTAGAAAAACATTGTATAGATATTGTGGGGAAGAAAATAGCGTAGTTGATTTACCAGAAATAAAATTAAACCAACCCGAGTATACAGAGGCTTTCATAAATATGATATTTCGTATTATGGAACAACCATTAAGTTATTTTGACATTTTACGTTTTTTGGACTTTACACTGTTTCAATACGATCTGGAATATAGGGAATATGATATAAGTGAACTAAATATATTATTTAAAAATGTGGAGGCTTTGAAGCAAAGTGCAAAAACATTTTTGCGTTTTGTATGTTATATAACAAATATGCCTAAAGAAATATTTATCCTTTTAAAAGATAATGAGAAAAATATATAAGAGTAAGATGCTTATAAAATATTCTGGTATAAAAGAATTAGAGGGAGATCCCTTCGCCGAGAAAGCACGGATGACTGCTTTTGTTCCCAGCGTTGGAACTGAAAGGATCATATAAGTATACTCCAATCATGAAAACAACTTACCTTTGGCAGGTTGGACTTATTAAAGAGTGAACTTCACGGATAGCTGTGAAAGCATTTATTGACATGTTTGCAGATTTGAGTTTTCTATGGATGACCAGCGAAAGCTGTTATACATGTTGGGCCACATATACATGATATCAACCCTACTTACAACACAATATAATAATATCAAGAAAGCCGGAACTACCATAGGACAGTATGTTCATACCTACAACTTTGAGAGGCGTCATTTCGCACTTGACTATCAGACATCAGCTGAATAATGCTATTATCTGGCAATTGTGGTAATGAAATAATGCTAAAAGTTCTATTTCCGTTTGAGTTTGTATAATTATTCTTATACAAATAATCATGTTCATTATTACATGAAAAATCATTCCAATTTGTATATACACCATAGTTTTCAGAAACTAAATAAGATATTCTGGATTTTAATGCTCGTTCTAAAAATAAAATATATCGTAATAGTATGCTGTTCAAGGATGTATCAATAATATGTAATGTATAAAGCTCCTCAAAGGTTGTTCCGTCTAAAAAATTATCACTTCCTTCAATCTGAAGAAGAGTGTCTTTGTATCCATTTATTAAACCATAATAAGAAAAATTCTCTAATGCACAACGAGCTAACTCTTTGTTTTTTATTATAATATTTCTATCTTCCAAAATACGAAGCATTTCATCGTATATTTTGAAAGGCTTATCGAATGATGCTGGTATATCCATATAAAGAAAAAAACTCCCTTCCATTAACTGGTAAGAGAGTTTCTTGCTAGTCATCTCAACAACGACCATTTCTATTGAAACAAATCTTACCATGAGAAAAATAAAATGTCAAGATTTTTGAAATATAATATTTTATACCTAAAATGAAATTCAAACAAGGAATAAATATTTACAAATAGTGGAGCAAATGATACAATGATTTTCTTGAATTTTCATGTTATTATAAAAACAATATGATGTAGAATTATTTAAAGTTTGAGAGTATACATTTAGTAGGATAGAGTTTATGAAATACACAGATTCAAATGAATGGAAATTATATATTGAATTAACAAACAAAAGACCGGATCTGTTTATTCAATCGGAGGATCTTACCATCATTACTGATCCGGATACTGTAAATGAGTATGTTGCTGATTCAGGACGGAAACTTGGGGTGGTTTATAAAAGTCCATGGAATACAATGCTTGTTGATTTGGTTAAAAATAAAAATGGAGATTTGTTTTCTTACGACAGATTGATCGGTACATCAACAGGAGTACCGGTTGTTACCATTCCTGTATATGATGGTAAGTTTATACTTATCAAACAGTATAGACATGCTATACGTAAAATACAGTATGGTTTTCCACGTGGGTTTGGAGAAGATGGACTGTCAGCCGAAGAGAATGCTGTTAAGGAGCTTTCGGAAGAAGTTGGAGCAACTTTCACTGATGATGCAAGAATTAAGGTAATAGGAAACATCACCGCCGATAGTGGAATTACATCAGGAAAGATTTCTGTAGTATATTGCGAAATTTCATCTTACGAGGAAAAGATAGGATATGAGGAGATTCAAAAGACGATTTTATTGTCTGGGAGAGAATTGGATGATTGGATAAAAAGAGGGCGAATCGATGATGGATTCACCCTTGCTGCTTATTCATTATTTTCATTGTCAGCGGATTTACGATAATATGAAATGCCACGAGGCTGTTTTTGGGTAACACGGATATCTTTAATAGTTGCCTTGAATAGGTTAAGGCTGTCAAGCAGGTCAGCGAGATGTATTTTATTGGAAATGAGTGATCCAATGATACTGAATGCAATTGTTGATATGAATGCAAAAAGTATTGTTAATATAAGTATATTATGGAAGTCCGGCTCTACAGCACCCTGTATCCAACCCAGTATCGTGTTAACAAAAACAAATAAAAATATACTGGCACCGATTGTACCGATGATTTTGCGGAAACGTTTGTTTAAATAAATCTTTTGTGATTTTATTTGTTCTAAATGATTTTGTTCGTATGTTTCAGCGGATTGTGGAATGGTGTCAATTTTTTCAATTATGCGATCAGCAGTATCCCATGGGGCAAGCTGTACTGAGCTTAAAATCCAGTTATCTAAATCGGGATTTTCATCTTGATAATAGTGTACTTTGCAGGATGAATTATTGATATTCTGTGAATCTTTCCAGTACATTATTAGGCGTGAAGCAAAGTCGTTCCAGAAAGAACCTGAAATTCCTGCTTCGCCATCATAGTGTTTACACACATTTTTTATTCCTGATTCAACAACATAATTGTATAATAGGTCGATAATCAGATCGGCGATATGGCATGTATCTGTATATGAGGTATCCTTTGCGAGATATTCATAAATGTGATTTTTCCAGACAGATCGACAGTTGCTCTTAGGCGGGAGAGTTCCATTAATATTGCTAAGTAGTCCATGGACACTATTGTTGGAAATAGCGGATATCAGTTTGTCCGTGGAAGCAGCTTGTTTAGGCTGAGATTGTAAAGAAGACAAAAGTCTGTCACGGCTATTTAAAAAGAGCGTTATTAATTCGTGTAAAGAAATGTGTGATTTTATGGACTCAGCAGTAGAAAATTGGGACTGGCTCATGGCAATTACCATTGTAACGACGTTTATAACATAATTCCAGGTATCATTATGTGCTTTTTGTTGTAGAAGCGGGAGGTCGCAGAAGGTTATGGCCTGATGTATATCGTGAATATCATCATGGGTAAGATTTAAACCTTCGAAAGTAGAAAAATGAAATGAATCAGGCGTAGATAGAGCCTGCTGAAAATACTGTGATGCAGTGCGCACAAGAGTATTATCGTGTTTGTAATACTGTGCAACTTTTAAATGCCCTAATTCAAACATGTGAATTATTTGTTCGGATGTGTCTGTGTTTGCTAATGAGCGAAGAAAGCCACGAGAATCAGATAATTGATTAAAAGATAGTACAACAGAGTTACCATTGAGAATAATTTCCTCGAAAAGTGCCTTCTGAGCACGCTCAATTTCTGCTTTGGAATTTCGAACAGAATCCAGTTCGAATAAGTAAACTTGTTTTCTCATTTGTATCCCCTTTCAAATATTGTTATAAAAATTGTATGATATATAAGAAATGATGTCAACAAAATCTATGAAAAGTGTTATAATTTTATCGTATTAACTATTTAAGAGTTGTAAAATATAGGAATACAAAGTTAAAGGAGAATAAAGTCATGTCAAATTGTTTTAACCCGGCAAATATTTTATTGCCAAAAGATGGCATAGATATGGAAAAATGGTCAGTTATAGCTTGCGATCAGTATACAAGTCAGGCTGATTACTGGAAGACCGTGGAAGAGTTTGTGGGCGATGCACCATCGACACTCAATGTGGTATTTCCGGAGATATATCTGGGTAATAAGAAGAATGACAAGAACTGTGCATGTGAAAATAGCAGTTGTGCGGATGATCATGCAACTGTGTATGCATCAATGTCAGACTCAGAGCGTATCGCTTGTATTAATTCTACAATGGAGAAATACTTATCAGATGGTATTATACAACAGGTAGTTACAGATGGATATGTACTTGTGGAGCGCACCACAGAGTCAGGAGTCCGTATTGGAATAGTAGGACTTGTGGATTTAGAGGATTATGATTTTGATCCCAAGAATCCTACACTTATAAGAGCAACAGAGGGGACAGTTATTTCACGTATCCCACCAAGAGTAAAGATAAGAGAGCATGCTGCAATTGAACTTCCACATGTAATGCTTTTGGTGGATGATCCTGTTGACAAGGCAGATGATGTATCTGATGATGGAAAATTAACTGACATTTACAATATCGGAAACGTAGAACATGGAATAATCGAATATGTATATTCTTTAAAGGACAGTTTCCGTAAGCTTTATGATACAGACCTTATGCAGGGAGGCGGACATATCCGCGGCTATGCTATTGAGGGTGAGGCAGCAAAGCAGGTGACGGATGCATTTGCCAAAAAACAGGAGCAAAGTGGAGGCTTCCTTTTTGCGGTAGGTGATGGAAACCATTCTCTTGCCACAGCGAAGACTTGTTGGGAAAATATCAGGAAATCTCAAAAATTCACAGATGAACAGTTGAAAACTCATCCGGCAAGATACGCTCTTGTGGAAATCTGTAACTTACATAGTAAAGCACTGGAGTTTAAGCCTATTCACAGACTTCTTACAAAGGTAAATGTGGAAGATATGCTAGCATTTTTTAATGAACAGCTTAAAGAACAAGAACTTGAGTGTGCAGAGGGGAATGAAATAATATTTGAATATGTTGAATCAAGCGATAGTATTGATGAGAATGCTTCAGGATATGAAGCACGGGTTTGTACATATGCAATCAATATCATAAACAGGGGTGATCGTCTCCCTGTTGAGATACTTCAGGGAATACTTGATAAGTATATTAAGTCGCATGAGGATACAGAGATTGATTATATCCATGGTGATGATGCGCTTCATAGATTGGTCAAAGAGACAAATGGATGTGGAATTTTCCTTCAGTCAATTGATAAGAGCACACTCTTCCCTGCAATAAATGCAGGTGGAGTGCTTCCAAGAAAGACATTCTCTATTGGTGAGGCTAATGAGAAGAGATATTATATGGAGTGTCATAATATACAGGTGGAATAAAACTTGTTCATATAAAATGTGTAGTTAATATAATGTAACAAAAAGCTTTGTAAAGTGTATAATGTCATGAAATATATAAATAATAATAGGAATAAGTTAAATAAAGTGGATATAAGAATGGATAAAATGAGTATAATAGTTCCCTGTTTTAATGAGAAAGAGGCTCTGCCTCTTTTTTATAATAAAATAACTCAGGTGTTTGATCAGATGAGTCAAGAGAGTGAGACAGCGGGATTGTCCTATGAGCTGATTATAGTGGATGATGGCTCATCAGATGGGACGCTCGATATCGCAAAGGAGCTCGCTGCAAATGATTCCGGTGTGAAATACATATCATTTTCACGTAATTTTGGCAAGGAAGCAGCTATGTATGCAGGGTTGCAGCATGCCTCCGGAGAATATGTTGCGATAATGGATGCAGATCTTCAGGATCCACCGGAAATGCTTCCGAAGATGTATCAGGTCCTTACTAAAGAGGGCTATGATGCAGTAGGCACGAGGCGGGTGACAAGAAAGGGCGAACCACCAATCAGATCTTTTTTTGCAAGAAAATTTTACAGGCTCATGAGCAGAATATCAAAGGCAAATATGGTTGATGGGGCACGTGACTACAGGCTGATGAACAGGAAATACGTGGATGCACTGCTTTCGCTTAAGGAATACAACAGGTTTTCAAAGGGATTGTTTGGCTGGGTAGGCTTTAAGGTGAAGTGGCTTGAGTTTGAAAATGTAAACAGGGTGGCAGGTGAGACAAAGTGGTCATTTTGGCAGTTGTTTCTCTATAGTTTAGATGGAATAGTAGCATTTTCAAATGCTCCGCTATACATGGCTTCAATAGCCGGAGTGTTCAGCTTTATTGTCGCAATAATTGCAATGCTCTTTATCATTATCAGGAGACTTGTATTCGGAGATCCGGTAGCAGGCTGGGCTTCGACCGTTGTTATCATACTTTTTATAGGTGGGATACAACTGCTTAGCATAGGCATTTTGGGATTATATCTGTCGAAGCTTTATCTCGAGGCAAAGGACAGACCGATATATTTAATAGGAGAATCAAATATAGAAAAACCTACAGAGAAATATTAAGGCTTTCTTAAGAATTCTTAATTCGATAGCATATGACATTTTTTTCGGATGTTATGTGCTATAATTTTTTCGGCAACGTTTATTATTGCATGAAAGAGGACTAAGATGAAAAACGTACTTGAGTGGCTTGAGACCACAGTGGCAAAATACCCTGACAAGCCTGCATTTTCGGATACTGAATGCAGCATTACGTTTGCGCAGGTGTATGATATAGCAAGAAATACAGGAGCATATCTGATAGAACAGCTTGGAGTGGACAGAACCCCTGTTGCAGTATTTGCCGGAAGAAAAATGGTGACACCGGCATACTTCCTGGGTGTGGTATATGCAGGCAGACCGTATGCACCGATTGATGCATCGCTTCCTGACAAGAGAATTGAAAAAATTCTTGAAAATCTGTGTCCAAGGGCTATTGTGGCTGACAGGGAAAGCCTGGAGCATGTGGAGAGCATAGTGGATGAGCTGGCAAAGGCAGAAGGCTTCGATAGACCGCAGATATTTATTGCTGAGGATATATCGAGCTTCGAGCAGGTGGCGTGCGCTGATAGTAATTGTAAAATCAGTGAATCAGCAGGAGACGCTGTGACGGATAGTGAGAACGATATGCTCGCAACAGTCCGCAGGCAGATGTCCATGACAGACCCATTGTATATTATCTACACGTCAGGCTCCACCGGCAATCCAAAGGGAGTCATGACATCACATCTGTCACTTATGACATACATCAATGCTTACTGTGATGTGATGCATATAGAGGAAAGTGATGTGCTGGGCAATCAGTCGCCGCTTGACTATATTGCGGCAATCAGGGACATTTATCTGCCGCTAAAGACCGGCTGCAGCACAGCGATTATTCCAAAAGAGTATTTTATGGAGCCAAATGCCCTGTTTGATTACATGAATGATAAGAAGGTCAGCAGTGTCGGCTGGAGTGTTTCGGCATTTACCATCCTCACATCGCTTGGGGCATTTGAGGAAGTAGGGCTTAAGAGTCTCAGAAAAATCTGCTTCTCAGGCTCAGTAATGCCATGCAGGGTGCTCAGAAAATGGCAGGAAAATCTGCCGGAAGCACATTTTGTGAACCAGTATGGGCCGACGGAGACCACAGCATCATGCACATACTATAGCGTGGATCATACAGTGGAAGATGACGAGGTGCTTCCTATAGGAAAAGCCTATGACAATTACAGGGTTTTCCTGATAGATGAGCATGGAAATGAGCCGGCTGTCGGAGAACAGGGCGAGATATGCGTATGTGGACCAATCCTGGCGTTGGGTTATTATAATGATCCGGGGAGGACAGCTGCTGCATTTACACTCAATCCACTCAACAAGGCTTATCCTGAGCGGATGTACCGCACTGGGGATTACGGAAGGCTCGATGAAGCCGGCATACTTCATTTCTGTGGACGTATGGACCGCCAGATAAAGCACATGGGACACCGTGTGGAGCTTGATGAGGTGGAGCATGCCGCCAATGTGGTCGATGGAGTCGCAGAAAGCTGCGTTATATATAATAAAGCAAAAGAGGTGCTGATACTTTTCTACACAGGTGACTGTGACAGGAGAAGCCTTGCGCTGGCACTGAGGGACGAGCTCCCGGGCTTTATGGTGCCAAGGAAAATCAAGAAACTGGAGCTGCTTCCTAAGCTTCCAAACGGAAAATATGATATGAAAAAACTGGAGGAAATGTAAAATGAGAGACACAATTTTAGAGATTTTAGAGGAATTAAGACCAGATGTGGATTTTGAGAAGGAAACAAAGCTCATCGATGACAAAATTCTTGAGTCATTTGATATAGTTTCACTCGTATCGGAGCTGACTGATGAGTTTGACATCACAATCAGACCAAAGGATCTGGTTCCTGAGAATTTTAACTCAGTTGATGCAATCGAGAAGCTTGTGAAAGAGCTTGTGGAGGAATAAAGCATATGAGACAGACACCGTACTATGTATTTGATACGGACGAGTTTGCAAAGAGAGCAGCCATGATAAGGGCTGCTCTTGATTGTAAAGGAGGACGTAGGATACCACTTTGTTTTTCGATAAAGGCAAATCCGTTTCTGCTTCACAGGCTGCCGGCGGGCTTAGACCATGTGGAGGTGTGCAGCCCGGGAGAGCTTGAGATATGTATATCACTTGGCGTGAAGCCGGAGTGCATCATCTATTCAGGCGTGATGAAGGAAAAATGCGATATAGAGCGAGCCGTTTCGTATGGCGCCGGCATACTGACCTGTGAAAGCATAAGACATGCGACGCTTATATCAGAGGTGATGCTTGAATGTATGTCTGAAGGCGCGCAGGAAGCCGGATTGGTCGAAAAGAAGGCACAGGTCATACTGCGCCTGACAAGTGGCAACCAGTTTGGCATGTCGCTTGAGGATATTGAATATATCATTTCGCATCCGGATGAGTTTAAGGGTATTGCGGTAATGGGCATCCACTACTATTCCGGCACACAGAAGAGCCTGCGCAAAATAAATAAGGACTTGGAAAAAATAAAGTCTGCACTGACCGGATTAAAAGAAAAATACGGCTTTGAGCCACAGCTTGTAGAGTATGGCCCGGGACTTTGCGTGGAATATTTCGAGGAAGACTGGCAGGAAAAGGAAAAACAATCACTTGATGAGGCAGCAGAGGTGCTTAGAGAATTTGCTGTGGAATATCCGCTTGGCATTGAGATGGGACGATTCCTCGCAGCCTCATGCGGTAAATACTACACACAGGTAAAGGACTTAAAATCGACAGGTGATGCCAATTATGCGATTCTGGATGGAGGAATCCACCATCTGAATTACTTTGGGCAGAGGATGGCAATGCAGGTGCCGCCGATTAAGGTGTTTGATGGTATTGAATGGGAACTTGAAAAATCATCTGATGTATGTAGAGTACTTGGTATGGTCGGATATGAATGTATGAACGATATTATTAATAAAAATATGCAGAAAGCAAATGATTGTGAGGACTATACTTTGTGTGGAAGTTTATGTACAGTTGCAGATGTCATGGTGCGTGAAGTTGTCTTACCAAGACTGGAAATTGATAATATTATAGAATTTGGCCATTGTGGAGCATATTCGGTAACGGAAGCTCCGGTATTGTTCCTGTCAAGAAAATTACCGGCTGTATATGCATATTCAAAGCAAAAAGGTTTTGAATTGCTGAGAGGCTATGTGGCTGCATCGGATATAAACAGAGCACATATGTTTGACTGCATTTAATTTAATAGAAATCTCGTGGATTAATAAGAACCACGAGATTTTTGTTTTAATATATATAATTCAGGATAATTCAGGCTCATTAATATTATTCTTTTAAAATTAGAAAATGTGTGATAAAATAATAGGGTATATTGAATTTTGGAGGTGCTTATGTATCGAAAAAAAAACTCTGAATGGCTTAAACATTTGGATTTTGAGTTATTAGATATTATATGTATGGAAATTGCATTTATGCTTGCGTATGTACTTAGACATGTAGGGCATGAATATTATTTTCCACGAATGTATATGAGATTATGCATTGTACTTGGAGTTATTGATATAGCGGTATTATTTTTTACTAATAATTATAAAGGCATTATACAGCGTAATAAGTGGCAGGAGATTATTGCTACAGCAAAGCATATTACAATAGTTCAGGTATTACTTCTTATATATGAATATATGACGCAGGAAGCTTATCTGCTTTCAAGAACAGTATTTCTTGTAAGTTGGGGATGCGCTATTGTTTTGTGTTTTTTTAGCAGGTGTGCATGGAAAAAAGTTATTCGTAGAAGAGTTATGGCAGAAAAGAATCAGTCAAGTATGCTCCTGATTACTACAGAAGACAGAATTGTTGAGCTGACAGCAAAATTACGACATAAAGATTATAGAGATTATAAGATAAGTGCAATTTATATAGAACGCGAATTGGCTGATGCAAAGGATAATATTATAGAAACGGATATTTCTATTATCTATGGAAAAAATAGCTTACTGGAATACGTTAGGCAAAATGTTGTGGATGATGTGTTTATCGATGTGTGCAATAGCAAGGAGCAGTTGACAGAACTCTCTGATATATTCTTGCAGATGGGAATTGTTGTACACATAGGCATGGGATATCTTCCAGATAATCTCCCTAACGCTTTTATTGAGAAAATGGGAGAGGCAGATGCGATAACCGCATCAATAAATACGGCAACAGGTTGGCAACTGTCTATAAAGAGAATTACAGATATAATTGGTGCGATAGTAGGACTTATGATTACTGCTATAGCGTTTATTTTTGTTGCGCCAGCTATCAAAATTGCATCTCCAGGCCCTGTGTTTTTTAAACAAAAGCGTGTTGGAAAAAACGGAAGAGTATTTTATATATACAAATTCCGCTCTATGTATATGGATGCAGAAGAACGTAAAAAAGATCTTATGAAAAAAAATGAAATGCAGGGACTCATGTTCAAGATGGAAAATGATCCGAGGATCATAGGATCAGAGAAAGGACCCGGAAAAGGAATTGGCAATTTTATCAGAGAGACAAGCATTGACGAACTGCCACAGTTTTGGAATATACTAAAAGGAGATATGAGTCTTATAGGAACTCGTCCTCCAACAGTAAACGAATATGAACAGTATGACCTGCATCATAAGATACGACTTAGTATGAAACCGGGGCTTACAGGAATGTGGCAGGTCAGTGGACGAAGTGATATAACTGATTTTGAGGAAGTGGTAAGGCTGGATACTGAGTATATAGAGAACTGGTCAATTGGAATGGACATTAGGATACTGTTTAAAACTATTCAGGTGGTGTTATGTAAAAAAGGTTCGAAGTAGCAATTGAAGCATATAATGTTTTATATTGAATATTTGCTGGATATGAGGTATACTGTACTATAATTTGTGCATATGAGAGGATTAAAGATGAATTCGATATTAGAAGAGAGAACCATAGATTTAAGAGATTTATTTGCAGAGATAGTGCAGAAACTTGCAATAATTATTTTAGTTGCTGCATTATGTGCTGTAATCTTTCCGACATATAAATATGTTAGGGATTTAAAGGATACAAATATAGTAACGGAACTTACAGATGAGGAGAAACAGCAGGTTGAGACATATCTTAGCAAGCAAAGTGCTTATGAAAATATGGAAGAGTATGTGGATAAATCAGATTTTATGAAATTGAATCCTTATAATACAGTTCAGGAAATTATAACATATAGGGTAGACGGTATTGATTCTACAACTGATGTAAATGGAATTGTAAAAGTGTTTAAAGACTGGATAAATGGCGGTGGAATTGAAGCTATAGATAATGATTTGATAAGCTGTGATAATTCTATTACCAAAAATTATGTTATTACTGAGAATGGGGTGAATGTATTTACTGTAACTATATGGACCGCAGAGACATCTGAAATTGTTGAAATGAAACAAAATGCTGAGAGTGGGATAGAGGAGTTTGCCGCAAAGCTTCAGGACACATATAATTTTAACCTGACAAAGACAAATGAGGTGAAATCTAATATTTATAGTACAGAAGTGGAAAGTCGTCAGCAATCCGTTATGACAAATTTGAATACAGCGAAGACGGAATTAGACTCATTATATGGCTCATTTACAGATAGTCAGAAAAATGCAATTAAGAGTGATACTGATGAAAAACAACAAGAGGTAAGTGTAAAATTTTCTATTAAATACATTTTAGCAGGCATGATATTGGCTATAATTTGTTCAATTGCAATAATAATTATTATATATGCAATAAAAGGTAAATTAATCTCAAATGATGCAATATGGGAGGAATTAAATATAATAAATTATGGGAAGGTTATAACAAAAACAAAAGGTGGAATATTTAGAAATCTGGCTGATAATATTCGGAAAATTAATAAAACGGATAGCATTGAACTTATAGCAGCAAAAATTATGTTAAATGTCGAAGCCGGTAATGTTTTGATTTTTTCGGGAAAAGTTGATGACAAATTAGGAAAACTCTTTATTGATGCTATAAAGAAAGTTGCAGATAAGAATGTTCACGTCAAAATTCTAGATGGTGAAATGAATGATGTTGAATTTATGAAAAATAAAGTCGAAAATTATAAGGTGGTTTTATTGACACATCCGTATAATGATAGTGTTGTAGATATTGTTAAAGATGTTTTAGAAAGAAAAAATTATCATATAGATGTAATTGGGAATGTTGAGGTAATATAAATGAAGAATGTTAAAATATGTTTGGTGGGCTCGTCGGGGGGACACTTATCTCACTTATATATGCTAAAGCCATTTTGGAAAGACAAGAATCGTTTTTGGGTTACGTTCGATAAAGAAGATGCAAGAAGTCTTTTAGAAGGAGAAAAAATGTATCCTTGTTTTTATCCAACTAATCGAAGTATTAAAGCTTTGATTAAGAATACAATAATTGCATGGCGAGTTTTACGCAAGGAAAATCCAGACATTATAATATCATCAGGTGCAGCTGTTGCAGTACCATTCTTTTATTTAGGTAAGTTGCGAGGAGCAAAGCTGATTTATATTGAGGTCTTTGATCGTATTGATAAGCCAACAATGACAGGGAAGATGGTGTATCCAATAGTTGATAAGTTTATAGTGCAGTGGGAAGAACAGAAGAAAGTATATCCCAAAGCAATAAATTTGGGAAGTATTTTTTAGAAAGGTAAATTATGATATTTGTAACAGTAGGAACACATGAGCAACCATTTAATAGACTGGTTAAAGCTATTGATGATCTGAAAAAAAACGAAATTATAAAAGAAGATGTTTTAATACAGACGGGATTCAGTACTTATGAACCTAAATATTGTCAATGGAGTAAATTGATACCTTATCAACAAATGGTTAATAATATAGAAGAAGCACATATAGTTATAACTCATGGCGGACCAGCTAGCTTCATTATGCCGCTTCAAATGGGAAAGACACCTATAGTGGTGCCAAGGCAACATCAGTTTGATGAACATGTTAATGATCATCAGCTTGAGTTTGCAAGAAATGTGGCTGAGAGAATGGGAACAATTATTGTTGTAGAAGATATTCGAAAACTGGAGGAGTATATAACTAATTATGATGAAATAGTTACAAGTATGCAACATGGTATGAATAGTAATAATGCAAAATTTTGTGAAGAATTAGAGAAAATTGTAGAAGAGATGTAATGAAGAAAATAATTATAGTTAGTACTGTTGGACTGATATATGATGGGATTACTAGCGTAATAACATCTTACTTAGAAGCTATGAACAGAGAAGATTTGAAAATCTATGTTGTCTCAACAATTATGTCAGAATCCAAAATTGAAAAAAAAATAGAAGAATTAGGATGTGAAATTGTTCAGCTACCGTCTAGGAGAAAAAGCCCAATTGTTTATTTTTTTTCTTTGGCGCATTTTATAAGAAAAAATAATATAGAAGTTATTCATGCACATGGAAATAGTGCTACTTTGAGCATAGAATTATTAGCAGGATTTTTAGGAGGATGTAAAAGAAGAATTGCTCATTCTCACAATACAAGATGCGATCAGGTTAGGGCAGATAAAATGCTTAGACCATTGTTTAATTTATTATATACTGATGCGTTGGCATGTGGCAATGAAGCTGGGCTGTGGCTGTTTGGTAATCGAAAGTTTAAAGTATTAAAAAATGGTAGAAATGTAAAAAAATATTCATTTTCATTAGAAAAAAGAAATGAAATGAGAAAAAGGCTGGATATATCAGATTGTATAGCAATCGGACATGTTGGTGGATTTTTTGAACAAAAGAATCATAAGTTTTTAATAAAGATATTTAGAGAAGTACTTAATAGAAAACCAAATGCAAAATTATTTTTGATTGGAGATGGACCTTTAAAAGATGAAATCATGAAAAACGTTTCAGATATAAGAAAAAGTGTTATATTTGTGGGAACTGTTGATAATGTAAATGATTATATGCAAGCAATGGATATAATGGTTTTACCATCGCTGTTTGAAGGACTGCCACTTGTGGCAATTGAATGGCAGATAAATGGTCTGCCTTCATTATTATCTAATACTATTACAGAGGATTGTAATATTACGAATATGGTTAGATTTGAATCGCTTGAGGAAGCACCTTATATTTGGACTAATGATATTTTGGAAATGTTAGAAAAAGAAAACAGATTGGAAAATTCTCAAAAAGCAATTAGTTTGGTTAGAAAAAATGGCTTTGATATATACGATAATGCTAAAATTTTAGAGAAAATTTATAAATCCTAGTGACAAATTGGATAAAATAATGATTGATAGGAAGAAAAATGAAAGTTTTAAATTTATTATCTGCAGGTGGAATAGGCGGAATAGAACAGTTATGTAGCAATATTGCTAAGTATGCTAATTATGACAATACATTTTGCTTTATGTTTGAAGACGGACAAATATATAAAGAAATGAAGAAATCAGGGGCTGATGTAATCTCTTTTGCAGAATGTTCTTCAAAAAAAATATCAAAAAAAAGATGGGAAAGCTTATGCGAATTAGCAGAAAAAGCTGATATAATAGTTACGCATCATTGTACCATAGCGTTGCATATTTATTATTGTGCATTAAAAAAAAGATTTAAAAATAAAAAATTTGTTATGACTATACATTCATGCTTTGATCCGGAATTGAATTATAATTATGGATCATGGATTAAGAATAAAATAGCAAAATGGAATATAGAAGAGGCACTGAAGATATCTGATAAGATAATATTTGTTTCTGAAGCTGGACGAAGATCATATTTAGATAATTTCAATATTGATGTAACAAAAACGAAAGTGATCTATAATGGAGTCGAAGTGTCAGCGATATCTATTGATAGCATAAAATTAGAGAATAATTATACCCGTATTACTTATATTGGCAGAGTAGAAAAAATCAAAGGTTTGGATTTATTTGTATGCGCATTAAAAAAATTATTGAATGACGATTCAAACATTAAAGTTTGGATAATTGGAGACGGCTCTTTTAGAAATGAATTGGAAATGCTGGTTCAAAAATTGGATTTAACAGGAGTTATAGAATTTACAGGAGCAAAAAGAAATATTGGTGACTATTTAAGAAAGACTGATTTATTTATATATCCATCTACTTGTCAGGAAGTATTTGGGATTTCTATAGTTGAGGCTATGTCATATGGAGTACCTTGCGTTGCTAATAATGTAGGAGGAATACCTGAGATTATAGAGAATGACTACAATGGTTTCATTACTTCTAAGACAAATGATGATGAATTATATAAATGTATGTATAAATTTATAAAGTTGGATCCAAAGTTAATTACACAAATGAGAAATAATTGTTTATTGACCGCTGAAAAATTTAGTATTAATTGTACTATAGATAATTTGGAAAAAACTTTAAAAGGAATGATGTAAATTGATAAGGAACAAAAAAGATTTAAAGCAATATTTAAAGCAGGACAAACAACAACTTGGGATAACAAGAAAATACCCAAGACCATTTACTGACGAAATTTGGAAATATGAGATTGCACTTAGAAAGTATGAATATTGGTTGAATACTTCAAAGTCTAAAGCTAAGAAGCTTATTCTCCAATTTTATAAATTAAGATGGCATATATTAGGTGTTAAATTAGGAATTTCAATTGGTCCAAATGTTTGCGATAAAGGACTTAGCATAGCTCATTTTAATTGCATTAATATAAATCAGTGTGCTGTTATAGGAGAAAATTGCAGGATACATGAGGGTGTTACGATAGGTGCCTCAGGGGGGAGTGATGCTCCAATAATAGGAAATGATGTTTTTTTAGCATCAGGATGCAAGGTGATGGGAAAAGTAAAAATTGCTGATGGATGTGTAATTGGGGCTAATGCAGTAGTAGTTAAATCAGTAGAAGAAAAGGGAGTAACTGTTGGTGGCGTTCCAGCTAAAATAATAAGTAAGAATAATTCTGACAAATTTATTTATTGGTATAAATAAAGGATGGAGGAGCTAGTGTGATAAATAGGTTGAAATATAAGAATATTATATTGATTTTTCTATTGATTCCATTTCTGTGTCCGAGAGGTTTTTTGGAATATTTTAGTTTTTATAAATTATTTCTCACAGCATGGTTATATTTATCAGTAGGCATAATTTATATAGTTGCAATTGCAAAATTATTAACTTTAAAAAAAATTAAAATTAATAGTTTTGTAGGTAGTATGATTTTATATTTTTCTATAATAATTATAATAACTTTTTTAGTTAGACAAAGTTTTTCCGGGGCATTACAGAAATTGTTTGCAACTCCGGCTTTGTGTATATTTAGTGTATATTATTTAAAAAAAAATCCATTGCAAATAATAAAATATACAAATAATATATTGATTATTATTTTTGTATTGAATAGTACAATTTTTAGTCCATTGTTTTGGCCGACATATTTTAGACCAATATCTAATCACCTACTGTTTATAGGACATGTTCAGACAGCTGTTCAGATCGGAATGTTAGCAATTTTAACGGCATACATAGAATATGAGGTATATAATGGTAATAAAAAAAAATATGTACTTCTTATGATTTTATCATATATTAATATGTTAATGTCTTTTACGAGTGCAGCGTACATATCTATAATTTTATTGCTTCTTTTTAAAATACTTGGTAACTTTAAAATTTATGGTTCAATAGCACTTGAAGGACGAGTTTATTTATCGTTATATTTACTTTTAAATTTTATTTTTTTCCTTATTATATGTGCTGGAAAGTCATCTCTTGAGATTGCAGGATTCTCTTTAAATGGAAGAGGTTTTATATGGGCAAAAGCAATAGAAAGTTTTTTTAAAAGTCCGATATATGGATATGGAGCTAATGGGGTTCTAATTAAGGTTTTTTGGAGCTATTGGGTTGGCGATGGACAAGGCATGAATTATATGCATAATCAGATTTTACAAATTTTAAACGACGGAGGTATTATTCTTTTTGCGGCATTTATTTATATGTTATATATAGCAATGAGTACAATAGATAAATTAAAAGGTAAAAAAATACGCTATCAGATTTCAACATTTATTGCAATTATTCTTATAGTAATGACTTTTGAAAGTGTTATGGAATATTTCTATTTTAGTTATATTTTATGTATTGTGGCATATTTACCTAAATTAGTTCAAAACAGAGGTGCAAGCAGAGATGAGTATTAACGATAAAGAGAAAAAAAAACTTCAAAGAGCAATTTTGATTATAGCATGCGAGGTTGCAAGAATATGTAAAAAAAATGATATTCCATATTTTATTAATGGAGGAACCCAGATTGGTGCAGTACGGCACAATGGATTTATTCCATGGGATGATGATTTTGATATTGGCTTTAAAAGAAAAGATTATGAAAAATTTATTAAGGCATGTGATAAAGATTTAAATAAGGATAAATTTTTTCTACAGACACCGGAAACAGAAGAATATTATGCCTTTGACTTTGCAAAGTTGCAGCTTAAAGGAACTGAAATAATTGAAGATTTTTCTAAAAATGTAAAAATACAACATGGTATATTTGTGGATTTATTTCCTCACGACAATATTCCGGATTGTAAACTAAAAAGAAAGCTTTTTTTGTTTAAAAATCATTTAATGAAAAATATATTATGGGTAAAATGCGGTTATGGTGAGAAAAAACATAAGTCTAAGCTGTCATATAAAATGGTAAAATTCGTTTCAAAATTCTTTTCCATTAAACAGATAAAACAATCCAGAAGTAAGTTATTGGATAAATATAATAATACTAAAACTACCCAGTGTATTATTAGTGATTATCCTAATGATTTAATTATGAATTCATGGTTGGATGATTTGCAATTATTCAGGTTCGAAGAAGTTGAGTTTTATGGAATAAAACAATATGATGCATATTTGAAGTCATTATATGGGGACTATATGAGTTTACCACCTGAATCAGAAAGAATTGTTCATTCGAATTATAAAATAGATTTTGGATTATATGATGGATTGTTGGAGGATATGCTATATGGGAATAATATCTAGAGGAAAAGCTTTATGGGCAAAGATTTATTATCAAAAAAGAATAAAAATGAAAGCTGCTGCTTGTGGTGAAAAATTATATGTAGGCGGAAAATCGTTTGTTAATTCAAATACGTATCTTGGATATGGGGTGTGTTTTAATGGAATGTCGATTTTGGGACAGGGAAAGGTTGAGATTGGAAATTATTTTCATTCAGGGACGGAGTGCCAGATTATAACTTCATTTCATAATTATGAAGGAGAGCAGATACCTTACGACAACTCTTATATAACTAAGAATGTTAAAATTGGTGATTGTGTATGGCTGGGAAATAATGTAATAATCTTGGGAGGCTGTGTAATAGGAGAGGGAGCCATTATACAGGCTGGATCAGTTGTATGCAAGGATATACCTGCATATTCAATAGCAGGAGGGCATCCGGCCATTCCGTTTAAAACTAGAGACAAAGAACATTATTTAAAAATGAAAAAGGAAGAACGTTTTCATTAACTGGTAAGATTGTATATGAATAAATTATTGAATAAATATAATAAAATATCAGAACCGGTAAAAGCATCAATATGGTATACAATATGTAATGTGATAAATAAGGGAATAGCGTTATTATCTACTCCTATTTTCACAAGGGTTATGACTGAAGAACAGTATGGAACATTTACTATTTTTCAATCATGGTATAGTATTATTTTTATTTTTACGTCATTGAATATATTTTTAAGTGGATATCAAAAGGGATTGTTATTATTTGGAAATGATAGAAAAGCCTTTACATCTTCACAATTAGGTTTAACTACAACAATAACATTATTTTTTGGTATAATATATTTAATTAAACCAAATTTGTGGACCACATTATTTGAATTGCCACCAATTTTGATGTTTGCAATGTTTTTAGAGTTATTGTGTATGCCAGCTTTAGAGTTTTGGGCTGCTAAAGAAAGATTTGATTTTAAATATAAAAAATATGTTGTAGTATCAATTGCGATGACGATATTAAGTCTCGGCGGTGGTGTTATTGCAGTTATAAATACGGATTATAAGGTTGAGGCACGTGTGTACACCGATGTAATTTCTAAAGTTATTTTTGCCGGAATATTATTTTTTATTTTAATGCTTAATGGAAAAAAAATATATTCAAAAAAATACTGGAAATATGCACTGGCTTTTAATATACCATTGATTCCGCATTATTTGTCTAATTACGTGTTAAGTCAATCTGACAGGGTAATGATAGGAAAAATGGTTGGAAATGATAAAGCAGCATTATATAGTGTTGCGTATACTATTTCGACGATGATGATTTTAATTGTTAGTGCAGTAAATAGTTCCTTGACACCTGTTATTTATAAAAAACTTGACGAATATGAAAATACAAAAATAAATTGTAATATATTGAGAAGACAAATTATAAATGTTACAACACCAATTTGTCTGTTGATCGCTGTTTTATGTTTAGTAACTATGTTGTTTGCTCCAGAAGTAATACTTATATTTGCTGGAAAACGATATATGGAAGCTGTATATGTTGTTCCACCAGTTTCGTTATCTGTTTATTTTATTTTTTTATATAGTATGTTTAGTAATGTGGAATATTACTATCAAAAGACAAAATTAATTTCAATAGCTACTTTTATTAGTGCAGTATTAAATTTGGTATTAAATGCAATTTTTATTAAGTTATTTGGGTTTTGTGCTGCGGGTTATACAACATTGGTTAGTTATATCTGTCTTGCTATTATGCATTTTATTTTTTATTCTGTTATAATAAAAAATAATAAAATGAAATATGTGTTTGATATAAGAATGATTTTGATTATATCGGTATTTTTGGTGTTTATTATGATTTTAATTACTATGACATATAAGGATATGCTGATTAGATATGGATTTATTTTTTTAATAATGTTATTATGTTTTTGTAAAAAAAATCGAATAATTGAAATTATAATTAAAATGAAAGGCTAAAGTATGAATATAGTTAATTATATAAAAGAAAAAGGACTGAAAAGAACTATTTTAGTTATATATCAATATAAAATTGATATTGTTATACAAAAAATGTTATATTTATTTCTAAAAAATAAAGAATTAAAAAATATAATA